>BFBZ01000011.1_pt11 | contig 175948 bp, 181 predicted proteins | sample 1888401 | NCBI WGS metagenome assembly BFBZ01 (sample SAMD00112614, study PRJDB3348) | symbiont metagenome | host: Chara braunii
GCTCGCGTGGTCGGCGGCGATGGCCGGAACCTGCGGGTCTCGGTCAGCGGGCTGCAGCCCTCGGGCGCCGGCGCGTTCTACGAGCTGTGGCTCCTGGACGGCGCCGACCGGCTCGTTTCGCTGGGGGCGTTCCCGGTCCCCGCGTCGGGCAGCGCGGAGGTCGTGGTGCCGCTGCCGGTGCGCGTGCGGGACTTCCGCTACATCGACGTGTCACGGGAGCCGGACGACGGGAACCCCGCCCACTCCGGCGATTCGGTGCTCCGGGGGCCGACGGCGGGCGCGTGACCGGGCCCGGGGGCCCGGCACGCGCCCGGCGGCGTCACCTCATGAGGCCGGGACCGTCCAGGTCCGGGCCTTCACCGTCGCGGTCCCGATCACGAGACCCTCGGTGAAGGCGTCGGTGCCGAACGCCCCGTTCAGCGCGGCCGCCGCGCCGGCGGTCAGCTTCAGCGTCACGCCGGAGAGCCGGATCCAGCCGTAGCCGGACTCGATCTTCAGCGCGCTGAGGTCGAGGGAGAACAGCTCGGCGCGGTCACCCGTCCCGGGCGCCGTGCCGACCTTGCCGGACAATGCGGGGCTGTCGTCGATGTCGATGAAGTAGCGGCTGAGGTAGACCCTGGTCTTCCCCTTCGCGAAGACGAGCCCACCGGCGTGGCGGATCTGCCCCGTCAGGTCGGCGGCGTCGACGACGCCCAGGGTGATGGGGAAGCTGATCCCGGCCTTCGACGCGTACGCGGGCCGGGTGGGGGCGACGCTCACGCCGAGCGACGTCAGGGCGGCGGCGGCCCCCGGGTCGAGCGCGACGGTGGTGGCGCCGCGGTACAGCAGGACGTCGGCGTCGGCGGGCGCCGCCGCGGGCGGGGCCTTGGTGGCCTGCGCGGCCGGGACCAGGGTCAGCGCGAGCGCGGCGAGCGCGGCCGCGGCGACGACGGCGGCAAGGCCGCGAGCACTTCGGAGTCGTCTCATCAAACCTCCAGACGTGGGGCAACGGTCTCGAGGGGTACGCACGCGGTGGGCCGTCCGGTTGAGCCGGCGGTCCCGCCCGCGGATACTCGCCGGGTGGGGTGGGTGCGATGACGCGGCGCGACCGCCGCACACCGGACACGACCGGCGACCGGCGAGATGAGGCCGACGCCCCCGTGCGGGCCGTCCACCCCGTCCTGGACCTCCAGCAGGCCGCGGGCAACCGCGCGGCCGCGGGATTCCTCTCCCGGCGCACGGAACCGGGCGAGGGGTATTCGGGCGGCTACAACCCCGGGCCGGCGCCGGAGCGCGACATCCCCGACCCGAAGAGCGGCCGCTCCATGCGCCGGCTCAAGGTCGTCGGGCTGCCGGGCTACACGGACTGGGCGATCGTGCTGATCCCGTCCTCGCCCCCGCCGGGCGGCAAGCCGATCGATATCCTGCTGCACCTGCACGGCTTCTCACCGGGGTACGAGGGGCTCGGCCACACCGAGGGCAAGCAGCCGAACACCGACGCCGACGACATCGACCTGTACCGGATCGGCCCGCAGATGGCGGCCTCGGGACGCCCGATGATCGGGATCCTCCCCCAGGGCAGCGAGCTGTCGGACTTCAACCCGGACGACCCCCAGAAGAACGCGAAGCAGAACGCCTCCTCGAAGGGCTTCGACGCCGACACCTACATCACGGCGGTCTTCGGCCGCCTCGCGGACATGGGCGTCTGGCGCGACGGCGCCCCGACGCCCGGGAAGGTCGTCCTCTCGGGCCACAGCGGGGCCGACATGCCGATCGCCCAGATGGTGAGCGGCGAGATGAGCCCGTCGAAGCTCCAGGCCCTCTTCCTGTTCGACACCATGTATCCCGAGGCCGGGTTCGAGAAGACGATCTGGGCCGCGATCGAGCGGCGCCTCGACCAGGACCTCTTCTCCCTGAGCGCCATCGATGCGTCCACCGGCCGGGACGTCGCCGAGGACCGGATGGTCCAGTGGCTGTCTCTTATACACATCTAGATGTGTATAAGAGACAGCCATGTATCCCGAGGCCGGGTTCGAGAAGACGATCTGGGCCGCGATCGAGCGGCGCCTCGACCAGGACCTCTTCTCCCTGAGCGCCATCGATGCGTCCACCGGCCGGGACGTCGCCGAGGACCGGATGGTCCAGTGGGTCGTCGAGAACGGCTTCCGCGTCTACAACGTCCACGGCGGCTTCTACGGGACGTCCTCGAAGTACCTCGAGGATCAGCGCGACGCCTGGCTCGCGAAGAACAAGCACATGGTGGGGACCAAGAAGTCGCGCGTCTACCAGGCGATCCTCGCCAACATCCGGATCACGCCGGGCGGCGGCGGCCACTGGAACATCATCTCGGCCGACGACCACCTGGAGACCGCGATCGGGATGCTCCCGCCCGGCGCGCCCGCGAAGGACGCGAAGGCGGGCGGCGGCGGGACCGGGACCGTCGCGCGCCAGCCCGCTCCGCCGCAGCAGCAGCCGCCCCAGCAGGCGCCACCGCCGCCGCGGACGCCGGCCCAGCAGGTCGACGACGCCGCCGAGCGGGTGCGCGCCGCCGTGCGGGCGGCCGCCGCGCCGCTGGTCGGGACGGCCGACGGCGACGACGTCGTCGGGATCCTGACGCAGCAGATCATCAACGCCCGCCCGAACACGGCGGCGCAGCTGCGGCGGACCAACCCGAACCATCCGGCCCTGCCCCTCTACGACGTGCTCTACGGCACCGACGTCGTGGCCGACCTCGGGGTGATCGACGCGCGATCCCCGAGCCGTGACGCCGCGAAGGCGCGGCGGCGTCAGGTCTTCCTCGCGATCCTGGACGGCCTGGTCACCGACGTGCAGCCCCGCACGGCGGTCCAGGCGCCGGCGACGCCGCTCGACCCGGCGGTGCAGATCCCCGGCGAGCGGGCGCTGGTCCCGCACGTCCTGCGCTACGTCGAGCGGAGCTGGGAGGCCGTGCGCCTCGGGGTCATCACGGAGTTCGGCGGGCTGGTCGACGGGACGCGCATCGCCCTCACGCGCGCCGAGGCCTATTTCTCGGCCCTCCAGCCGGCGGCGTTCCGGAACGTCACGGGAAACACCTCGGTGCACCCCCAGCTGAACGCCGCCTTCGCCCGGGCCGACGCGTACATCAACGCGCGCCTGGCCGACACCAACGTCCCCCAGGCCGAGCGCACGACGATGGCCAACGAGATCCGGGCCGCCCTGGGCAACCGCAGCACCTGGGCCGCGAACCTCCGTGAGAACCGCAACGCCCCCCACCGCCTCTCGGACCACAGCTTCGGGTTCGCGATCGACATCGACCCGAATGCGAATCCGAACATCGGCGAGAGCGGGGCGCTCGCGCCGGTCGAGGACGTCACCGGCGACAACCCCCTGGACGACGTCACCCTCAACCGGACCGCGGCCCAGGTGCAGACCACGGCGCAGGAGCTGCGCCGGATCAGCGACGAGTACAAGGACGCGATGGCGAGCGACACCACGCTGGCCCCGGTGCTGCTGCGGATCGCGAACGAGGGGCGGGCCGCGGTCACGCCGACCCGCCTCCCGGACCTGGCCTCCGGAATCGGGGCCGACCTCGTGACGGCGGTGGTCATCGCCGGCAAGGACCAGCGCGCGGCGGCGGTGCGGCGCGCGCTATGGCCGGAGGGCACGCCCGCGCCGGCGACCGGCGGGGCGCGGCCGCCCGCGCCGACGCCGCCGCCCCCGCAGATCGCCCGCGCGGAGCAGCGGATCCAGCGGATCGGCGACGCCTACCGCACCTCGTTCACGAATCGTGCGACGGGGGCGCGCGTCGGCGAGTCGAGCGTGGCGTCGAAGGGCTCGGTCGCGGCCCACGGGTTCATGACCCTCCCGGCGCTCCTCGTCGCCGCGCTCGCGGGCAGCGACGCCGGCAACCTCAAGTGGCTCGGCACCGGGCAGCACGACTACATGCACTTCGAGCTCAACCCGCGGCCGGCGCTCTTCACGGCAGGCGCGACCCCCGACCCCGCCCCACCCGACCCGCTCCACGGGCCGGCCGGCGGCACCTAGGGCCCGGTCGCCAGCACCACCCGGTCGCGGCCGCCGTCCTTGGCGGCGCAGAGCGCCGCATCGGCCGCCGCGACGAGCGCGTCGGTGCGCGCGACCCGGCCGATCTCGTCGCGCGCGAGGTCGAGCTCGACATAGGTGGAGCTCATCTCGGCGAGCGCCTAGGTCAGCTGGTCCTCGCCCTCGCGCTGGCGGGTGGTGTCGTTCAGCACCGCCAGCTCCACCCGTCGTCGCCGAGCGGGATCCGCCGCTCGTCGATCCAGACGGCCCCGCCCGCGGCGTCCGCGATCCGGTGCTCGCCCGGCGCGTGCGCCCCCGCGTCAGCCAGGTGGGGCGCCACCGCGATGAGCCGCCGCGCGGCCGCGTTGGCCGCCACGACCTCGCCGTCCGCCCCGCGCACGACCAGGCCCGATTCGAGGGCGTCGAAGATGCGCAGCAGGACGTCGGGCGACAGCACACCGTCCACTCGGCGGCCGGCCCCCGGCACCTTGAGCCCATCCGTCCCGGGGACGCCGCCGCTCGGGGGCGTCCGCGGCGACCAGGGCGCGCGCGAGTGACGCGGCCATGGGCGTCGGGGCGACGGAACGCCGTCGGTCGGCACCCGCACGGGGGCCCCTCGACGCGCTGCCTCCGTAGGCTCCATCGATGTCCCCGCGCGACACCCCGGTGACGGACCCGCGGCGTCTGTCGGCGGTCCGGGCCAGCGGATTGCTCGACAGCCCCCCCGAGGAGGCGTTCGATCGCCTCACCGCGTTGGCCGCCACGCTGCTGGGGGCGCGCTTCGCGTTCCTCACGGCGGTCGACGACCGGCGTTCGTTCTGGAAGAGCACCTTCGGGCTCCCTCCCGGCTCGGCCCGGCAGAACACCGTGGAGGAATCGTTCTGCCGGTACGTGATCGAGAGCGGTGAGCCGCTCATCGTCGAGGACGCCGCGAACCACCCGGTCACGCGCGAGAACCCGTCGATCGAGTCGATGGGCGTCGCCGCCTGGGCGGGGTTCCCGGTGCGGATGCGCGACGGGCGGGTGCTGGGCAGCTTCTGCGTCGTGGCCGAGGCGCCACGCGAGTGGACCGAGGAGGACGTCGTGGTGCTCCAGGCGCTGGCCGCGGCCGCGCGGAGCGAGGTGCACCTCCGCGAGGCGTTGGCCGAGTCCCGCGCGGCGGTGACGTCCATGGAGCGCATGCACGCGGCCAGCGCGGCGCTCATGGGGGCCGTGACCGTCGATGAGATCGCGGCGATCGCGATCGAGCAGGCCGTGTCCACCCTCGGCGCCGTCGCGGCCAGCTTCATGCTGCTCGACGAGGCCGGCACCGGCGTCGCGGCAGTCCACGCCGTCGGATTCCCGGCGGACGTGGCGAGGCGGCTCGACAAGGCCAGCCTGGACGACTCGCTCATCTCGTCGCAGGCCGCCGCGACCGGCCGGCCGGTCTGGGTCGGCGGCGAGGAGTGGTCGCGTCGCTATCCCGACAGCGCCCGCCTGGGCGGCGGGCTCGCCAGCGAGGCCGCCGCGATCCCGCTGCTCGACGCCGCCGGCCGCCCGCTCGGTGTGCTCGGCCTGCTGTTCGATGACGGCCGCGTGCGCTCCACCGTCGAGCGGTCCTTCGCGGAGACGCTCGCCCGCCAGTGCGCGCTGGCGCTCGAGCGAGGGCGGCTCTACGACCGCGAGCACCGGACGGTCGGCCTCCTGCAGCGGAGCCTGCTCCCCGGCCGCCTTCCGGACGTGCCGGGTCTCGAGGTGGCCGCCCGGTACGCGCCGTCGCCCCAGGGCGGTCGCGTGGGTGGCGACTTCTACGACCTGTTCCCGCGCGAGGACGGCGGGTGGGGCGCGGTGGTCGGGGACGTCTGCGGGAAGGGGCCGGAGGCGGCCGCCCTGACCGTCCTGGCCCGCCAGGTGCTCCGCGCCCAGAGCGGCGTCGGCCTGGGTCCGGCGGATGCGCTCGCGCGGCTGAACGCGACGATCATCGAGGGCCGCATCGACCGGTTCCTCACCGCGGTCATGCTGCTCGTGCGACCCACCGACGACGGCTTCGACGTCCGGCTCTGCCTCGGCGGGCATCCCCCGCCGATCCTGGTCCGCGCCGACGGCACGGCGTCGCCCGTCGGCACACCCGGGACCCTGATCGGCGTCCTGGAGGCGCCGCGGCTCCGCGAGGTCACCGTGGCGCTCCGCGCCGGCGACACGCTGGTGCTCTACACGGACGGCGTCACCGAGTCGCGCCGTGACGGCGTCGAGCTCGGCCAGGGGCGGCTGCTCGATCTGCTCGCGACCCGGATCGAGGCGGACGCGGAGGCGGTCGCCGACCGGATCGTGGACTTCGTGGGCGAGTATTCGCGCGGGTCCGCGGTGGACGACATCGCCGTCCTGGTCCTGCGACCGCGAGGCCGGGGGTGACGCGTCCGCCTCGCGCGCAGGTCTGCGCGCTCGCCGTCCTCGCCGCCGCCGTGTCGCTCGCGGGCGCGTGCAGCGCCGAGGACGTCACGGGCGAGCCCGAGGACATCGGGACGCTCATCCATGTGGACCAGGAGGGCTCGTCGTGCGTCCCGGACCCCGGCGCGGGCGAGCTCGCCTTCCACGTCCGGCTGCGGAACACGGGCGAGGACGAGCGCACCGTYACCATCACCCCCCGTCTGAGCGACGCCTCAGGCGACGAGCGGGGGGACACGCTCGACGGCTTCAAGGTCACCGTTCCGGGCAACGGCCAGGCGGACGGCGACGGCCTGGTGGAGCGGGTCCCGGAGGACCTCGCCGCCTGCTTCGTCCAGATCGACTCCGGCGAGGACATCCGCATCGCGCGCGCCCCGCGGTGACCGGAACCGTCAGCCCCGGACGCACGCGACGGCCCGGAGCGCGTCCCGGTCCGAGCGGCGATCCGCCGCTCCCGGCCCCGCGTGTGCTGGCTGGGCGGCGGGCGTCAGGAGCTCGACGAGCCACCGGGCGCACCGCCCGAGCCGGACGTCTGGCGCGTGGATCCCTCCGCTCTTGTCCAGGACGTCGCCCAGCGCGTCGATGCCGCTCAGGTCGATGAAGGTGAGTCGGCTCAGGTCGAGACGCCGGATCGGGCCACCGGCCACGACCTCGAGGAGCCGGCGCCGGACAGCGGGGCTGCTGGTGTAGCAGAGCTCACCGCTGAGCGTCACCACGGCCCCGGCCGGCACGGCCACGACATCGACGGTGCAGAGCTCCGTCGCCGGCGCGAGGGCGCGGTCCCCCCCGACGGCCACGGCGCCGCCGGACGGCGCCCCGTCGTTCCGCTCTGGCATGACACCTCGATTCGTCGGGATGCGAATCCCGGGACGCCACCGAGGTCTGGGGCAGAGGCCCGACGGGCACGGCGCGTACGCCGCGCCTCAACCTACGGCGCTCCGGCCGCGTCCCGCAAGCCGATGCGGTCAGTCCCGGAGCGCATCCGGCGGCAGCCTCCTGGAGGCCACGTCCTCGGCGACGTCGGCGAGCGGGCGCTGGCGCGACCGGGCGTGACCGCGGAGAAGCTCGAACGCTGCGTCCATGTCGACACCGAGGCTCTCGGCGATGACGCCCTTCGCCTGCTCGATCGCGATGCGGCTGTGCAGCGCGACCTCCAGCTGGGCGGAGATCGTCTCGGCGTCGTTCACGGCGCGGTGCTGCAGGAGGGCGATCGTCGCGACGTCGGCGAGCGCCTGGGCGCTCGCCGCCTCCGTGGCGGCCATCCCGCGCGGCTCGCCGCCGAACAGGTTGAGGGCGCCGAGGGTGCGGGACCGCAGCCGCATGGGGAAGGCGCTGACCATCCGGAACCCGGCGTCGACCGCGAAGGGCGCGAACCGGGGCCATCGGGCGCGATCGCCCTCGATGTCGGGGACGAGCACCGCCGTCGCATGGTGGACGCAGTCCAGGCAGGGTCCCTCGTCGTTCTGGATCTGGAACAGCTCGACCGTCTCGATCGCCTCGCTGGTGGAGGCGACCAGGCGCAGCGTCCCCTGCAGGTCCGCCAGCAGGAGCCCGGCGGCGGACACGTCGAACAGCTCGACGCAGCGATCGGCCAGCATCGCGTAGAGGTCGACGACGTCGAAGTCGTCCACCAGCGTGTCGGTGATCTCGACGAACGTGCGCGACAGTTGCTCTTCGTGGCTCGGCACAGTCCGCTCCTAGGCCATTGCCGTCGTCGTGGACACTATGCAGCGGGCGGTCATCGGCGAAACCTCCTCAGGGTTCGATCCTCAGGCGACGGGCGACGACGTCCGCGGCGACATCGCGGAGCGGCCGGCCCGCCACGAACGCGTGGGCGCGGAGCCGGACCAGCGCGTCGGAGACGGGGACCCCCAGCTGAACGGCGAGCATGCCGCTGGCCTGGTGGATCTCGGCGCGGTACGCACCGATCGCCGTCAGGTCGGAGGAGATCGCGCCGGCGGGGGCCGCGGACTGGGCGACGAGGATCTCCTGGGTGACGACGTCGGCCATCGTGATGGCATCGGCCATCCGCTCCTCGCCGAGCGGTCCGGCCTCCGCGCCGTAGAACGTGACGGCCCCGAGGCGGACGGCGCCGACCCGGAGGGGGAAGGCGAACACCGCGCCGACCCCGGCGCCCGCCGCCTGCACCCCGAACGACGGCCATCGCCGTGCGCCGCCGGCCGCGAGGTCCGGCTCGAGCACCGGGCCGCCCCTGCGGTGGGCGTCGATGCACGGGCCCTCCCCCAGCGTGTACTGCAGCTCCTCGACGCGTGCCGAGACGGCGTCCGACGCGCACACCGGCCCCGACCCCGGGCCCATCATCAGCGTGATCCCGGCCCCGTCGACCCCGACCATGCGCGCCGAGACGGAGCAGAGCGCGCGCGTCCGCGGCTCGGGTTGCGCGGCGAGCTCCGCGAGGATCCGGATCAGGCGCTCGTCGTCCATCGGTCCTCTCCGACGGACGATCCACGCCCGCCGATGGGTTCGGCTCGAGGAGACCCTGCCAGCGATCGCGACGACCTTGGGACGGGACGTTACCCGGAGGCGGCCCCTCGGACACGGAGTCGCCTCGGCGATGGCCCCCGACGCCTTGAACTGGCGCGGTGCGTTGGGCAGGGTGACCGGGCGACCCCGGACCCCGGCCGCGCTGACGAGGCGAGCGCGTGCCCTGGGAGGACCGGATCGTGAACGCACCTGGAGAGCAGCCGCGCGACCCGGCCGTGGGCCTGGTCGGCCTGGCGCGGGAGGTGTCGCAGCTCGAGGCTGGAGAGGGCCGCCGGCGGGTCGAGGCCCTGGACCCCGCGACGCGGGTCGCGATCTACCGCATCGCCCTCGCCCTCGGGCTTCCCTGGCCCGTCGCGGGCCGGTTCGAGGATCCAGCGCGCGGCGCCCCTGAGATCGTCGCCGAACCCCGGCGCCACGCCATGTGAGCGATCCGCCGGAAGCATGAGCCGAGAGGGCCTCGAGGGCCCGTGCTCAGAACCCGAAGTCGACCTCCGTGAAGTACCAGAGGCTGGAGGTCAGCCACATCACGGCGAGGGCCGCGAAGAGCGTCCCTCCGAACACCGGCAGGGCCCAGTTCGGGAAAGAGTGGTTCTTCAGCACCAGCAGCTTCACGGCCAGGAAGCCGTAGAGGAACGACCCGACGATGCTGTGGATCGCCACGCGCGCGTCGACGGTCTGGAAGCCGAGGATCGTGATGCAGTGGAACACGATCGGGAGCGTCACCAGCACCGCCAGCCGGCCCGACCAGCGGTGGACGACGGCCGCGGTGCCGGGCTGGACGGGGATGACCCCGGAGAGCTTCCCGAAGATGCGTGCGCCGGTGGACACCTGGACGAGGGCCAGCGCGAAGGCGATCGTGGCGAGCCACGCCTTGCCCGCCACCGCGGTCGAGAAGACCGAGGTGAGGATGTCCGAGTAGCCCGATGCGACGTCGAGCGCGAGGGCGGCGGCGCTCATGCCGGCCCCAGCGGGATGACGGCGGCGGCCTTTGCCGATGCACGGATCCGTGCCCATGCGGCGCGCAGGTCCGCGCCGGCGCGCTCGATCTCGGCGATCGCGGGCGCCGCCTCCTGGACCGTCTGGGCGTGCCCGCAGATCTCACCGCGGGCGGCGATGAGGGCGGCGTCCGCCCGGGCCCGCCGGCCGTCGGCGTCCGCGCTCGGCCCGACGAGCTGCGGGATCCGCGCGAGGTAGGCGTCCGGACCGTCGATCAGGCCGACGCCGTCGCCGGGGTTGGATGGATCGCCGTTGCCGTCCACGTCCTGGAGCGGCTCGCCCCGGGTGATGTTGACCATGTGCTCGCCGTGGAAGCGGACGTTGGGGAGGTAGTCGGCGTCCCGGGCCGCGGCCAGGAAGCCGATGTGCTCGCGGAGGATCGCCACCTGGCCCGCGGCGGCCTCCAGCAGCGGCGCGCCGCCGGGCGCGCCCGGGTCGCCCAGGAAGAGCTGCCGCAGCGCCTCGGCGCGATCCGGTGCGAGGTTCCCCGTGGCGACGGGGTCCTCGGGGGTCACGCCCACGAGGATCCGGTCGTATCCGTCCAGGATCGAGGCGCCCCCGGCGGCCGACGGCGCGCGCAGGACCGTCTGCCCGGCCGGGATCGTGCCGACCTCGCGCCGGCCGGCCGAGCCCTCGATCCACACCGTCCACCCGGCGGCGGCGGGCGCGTCGAGCCGCACCGTGACACCGCCGAGCTGCGCGCCGGTGAGCGTCGCCCGGCCGGTCACCGCCTGCGGCTCCGGGGCCGGCGGGGGCGTCCCCTGCGCCTGCCCGCCGGAGATGCCGGCGACGTACGCGGCGACGTCGGCCGCGTCGGTGCCCTGCGCGAGGCCGGCGGGCATGGCCCCGCGTCCGGCCGCGACGATCCCGGCCACCCGCGGCGCGCTCAGGGTCGCGCCGACCAGCCGCGGGCCGATGCCGCCGCCCTCTCCCCCCGTCCCGTGGCAGACGGCGCACTTCGCCTCGAAGACGACCGCTCCGTGACCGGGATCGCCGGCGGCGACGGCCACGGCCGGCGCCTCCGGCTCGAAGGGCTGCCAGCGGGCGATGCCGTAGACCGCGAGGCTGACGATGACGAAGACCGCCACCAGCAGGCCCCAAGGCGGCCGCCTCGGCGCGGACTCCCCGCTCACAGGGCCCCCGGCATCCGGGCGAGTGTCATCCACCGTGCGGGGCCGGGGCAAGCGCCGCGACCATCCGCGGGGTCAGTCGGCGATCCGCACCCTGTCCGGGCCCGGGAGGCGGGAGGCCGCCCGGCGGCGCTCCTCGGCCGCGCCGCTCGCCGGTGCGAACGCGCTCCATGCGAACCAGCGCCCGAACCCGCGGCGGAGGGTCGCCGGGCCGGTCAGCGTCACCGTGCCGTCCCGCACGGCGCCGGCGAGCTGAGCGCGGCCCAGGTAGACGCGGTAGAGCGTGGCGGTGTCCACCGCGACCGCCAGGTCGACGTCGAACCCGGGATGCTGCAGGCACACCGAGACCTCGGAGGGCTCGAGCACCATCCAGTAGCGCTTCGCCGGGGCGCGGAAGTCGAACTGGACCACGGTTCGGTCGGGGGGAAGCCGCCCCCGATCCACGTGGCGGGCCATCCAGACGATCAGCAGGTCGGGATCGAGCTCCTCGGGGCGGGGATCGGTGAACGACCAGGTGACCCCCCAGTCGCCGAGCGCCTGGACGACCGGCTCCAGGTCGCGGCCGGCGGGCGTCAGCCGGTACTCGAGCGTGCGGCCCTTCGGGCCAGTCCTCCGCTCGAGGATCTCCGCCCGCTCGAGCGCGCGCAGCCGCTCGGCCAGCACCGACCGGGAGATCCCGGGCAGGCCGCGCTGGAGTTCGTTGAACCCCCCGGCGCCACCGAGCATCTCGCGCACGATCAGGAGCGTCCAACGGTCGCCGAGGATCTCGCTGGCCTTGGCGACGGGGCAGTACTGCGCGTAGGTGCGCATCGCCCACCCGATGGTAGACCCGCCACGCCACAGGTTCGAAAGTCGAACCGCTTGGTTCGGATTCCGGCCTAGTCGCCCGCGAGCCGGCGGGCCTACCGTCGGGGCACCGGACGACCCGCCGACGTCATCCAGCACATCGTCCGGCGGACGGGAGGTGAGCACGATGACCGGACCCACCCTGACCGGCGCACGACGGGAGCCGCGGTGGGCCCCCGACACGTCGCTGATCGACGCGGCGCGCGAGATCGCCCCGATCCTCCGGGCGCACAGCGACGAGGCCGAGCGGGAGCGTCGCCTGTCGGCTCCTGTCGTGGCGGCGCTACGCGAGACGGGGCTCATGCGGATGGCGACGCCCCGCTCGCTCGGGGGGCTCGAGACCGACCCCGTCACCCGCGCCCTCGTCGGCGAGGAGGTCGGCCGCCACGACTCCGCCGCCGCCTGGACGCTGGAGAACCCCCTCGACTGGGCGTTCCTCTGCGCCCGCCTCCCCGACGAGGGGGCCGAGGAGATCTACGCGGGGGGAGCGGACATCATCATCGCCGCCCAGTTCGGCCGGCCCCTGAGGGCGACGCCGGGCGACGGCGGGTACCGGATCTCCGGCCGGGCCCCGTTCGTGAGCAACTGCCTCGACGCCGACTGGTTCGCGTCGACCATCCTCGTGGACGGGACCGCATCCGCCGGAGGCGAGCCCGAGATGCGCATGGCCTACTTCCCGAGCGACGGGTGCGAGGTCCTCGACACGTGGGACGTGATGGGGATGCGGGGCACGGGGAGCCACGACATCTCGGTGACCGACGCGTACGTGCCGGCGTCGAGGACGTTCTTGATGGAGCCGGCCTTCGCGCCCGGATCCCACTACCGCGGCCCGCTGTACCGGCTCCCGGTGGTGGGCGCGGCGGCGTCCGGCATCCCCACGCCGATGCTGGGGGTGGCGCGACGCGCCCTCGACGAGGTGGCCGAGCTCGCCCGGACCAAGACCCCCGTGGCGTCGAGCGCGCTCCTGAGGGAGCGCGCGTCGGCGCAGGTCCAGTTGGGCCGCGCGGAGGCGATCCTGCGCTCCGGGCGCCTGCTGCTCCTCGACAGCCTCGAAGCGGCGTGGCGGCGATGCCTCGACGGCGAGGCCCACTCGCTCGAGGACCGCGCGGACCTCCTGCTGGCGATGGCCCACGCGATGAGCAGCGCGGTCACGGCCGTCGAGCTCGCGTGCGGCATCGCGGGGACGACGGCGTTCCGCGCCACCAACCCGCTGGAGCGCTGCTTCCGGGACGTGCAGACGCTGCGGCACCACGTCTTCGCCTCCGAGCAGCGCTACGGCACGTTCGGGCAGGTGCGCCTGGGGGTCCCGCCGGACTTCCCCGTGGTCGCCTTCTAGCCGGATCCTCCTGATCACCGCCGAAGGCCACGAGGGCGCCCGTGAGCCCGAGCTCGACGACGCCGAGACCACCGGGGGTGATGGGCGCGGCGGCGAGCAGCCGGATCAGGGTGAACGCCGCGAACGCCTCGACACCGCTGACCACGCCGGCGTCGATGCCGACCGCACGGAGACCGAGGAGCAGCACGACGAGGGAGCCGAGATGGCCGACGCGGTGCCGATCGTGAGATGGGGCCAGCGCCGGCGCCCCCGGTCCTGGGAGTGCCGGCGGAACGGGATCGCGGCATCACCCCAGGAGAGCTCCCGCGGCCGCCTGCACCGCGCGAGGCTCGCGGGGGCGCCCGCCCGCAGAGGGCGGCTACGGGTCGTTCGGGTGGACCCCCACCTTCTCCCACGCGCGCTCGCGGTTGACGTCCGGATTCGCGGCGGTGTTCGCGGCGGGCAGGACGGAGCCGGCCTCGACGCCGGTCGCAGGCGATGTGGGCCGATCGGCCCCGCCGAGGTCTGTGGAGTCCGCGCAACCGGCGAGCGCGCCGGCCGCGAGGAGTGCGCCGACGGCGACGACGGCTCCGAGGCGGTGGCGCCGTCGCGTGCGACGGGGGCGGGGAGCCGGAACGGCCCCGATGGCGCGCGCGTGCCCTGACATGGCCCCTCCTTCGTTGCGCCGGACCGCCGGATGTGCGGTCCGTGTGCGACGACGCTAGGAGCGCGCAGCCCCCCGGCGCATGGGGAGATCTGCCCGGATCTCGTGCACGCGCCTACCGATTTTGGGCAGCGAGCCCGAGTCGCACCGCCTGGGCACTGGCCTGCGCGCGCGTGCGCACGTCGAGCTTGCGCAGGATCGCCGAGACGTGATGCGCGACCGTCTTCTCGGAGAGGAAGAGGCGTTCGGCGATCTCCAGGTTGCCAAGGCCCTGCGCCACCAGCTCCAGCACCTCGAGCTCGCGCGCGGTCAGGTTCCCCGGATTCTCCCGGGTCGCCTTGCGCGGCCCTCTGGGCAGCCCGCGCGCGCCGCGCTGGCGCAGGCGGCGCGCGACGATCGCGGCGGCCGGGGCGGCGCCCAGGCGCTGCAGCTCGTCCAGGGCCTGCCGGAGGGCGTGCTGGTCGTCGGCGTCGGCGAGCGCGAGCGCGGCCTCATATGGGCACCCCATCGCGTGCCACATCTCGGCGGCCCCCCGCCAGTCGCCGCTGATCTGCCGGGTGTAGGGCCCGGCCGCGGCGGGCGGGGACTCGTCGGCCTCCCCGGCGCGCCGGCGCCAGCACGTGAGCTCGCCGACGGCCCAGGGGTCCTGCCGATCGAGCGCGAGCCTGAGCGCCGCGTCGGTCGCCTCCCGAACGGTCGCGTGATCCCCGCTGAGCCAGGCCGCCTCGGCGCGCGCAGCGGCCACCTGGGCGATCCGGTCGAGCTCGAAGGTCGGGGCCGTCATGGCCTGTGCCTCTGCCAGGAGCCCGGCTGCGGCGGCGTCCCCGCGTCGTGATCCCACGAGGCCGAGTGTGGTCAGCGCCCAGCTGCGCGCGAGCTGTGCGCTGCGTGGATCCCGCAGCACGATCCCCGCGGAGTCGGCTGCCGCGTCCCACCTGCCGTGATCGAGCTCCAGGCGCGCGCGGGCCCCGAGCAGGTAGAGGCGGAAGGTGTCGAGGCCCCGCTCGGCGCAGTACTCGAGCCCGGCCGGGAGATGATCGAGGGCGATGTCGTACCGGCGGTAGCGCACGGAGAACATGACCAGGCGGTTGACGGTCAGGGCGACGTACTCCTCGTGGGCGTGACGCTGCGCGAGGGCCAACGCGGCCTCCAGATCGCGCCGGCCCTGCTCGGCGTCGGTGCGGAACCCGGCCGCCGCGATGTTGCTGAGCGCGTAGACCTCGACCTCCGTGTCACCGAGCGCCCGGCCGAGCTCGAGCGCCCGCTGTCCCCACTCGATCGCCTCGGCGGTGTCGTCGACGACCATCCGTCGCTGCGAGAGGTTCGCGTACGCCATTGCGAGCCCGTGGCCCCCCGGCTCGCGCTCGAGGAGCTCGACGGCCTGGACCGCGAGCGGCTCGGCCTCCGAGGCACGACCCGAGAAGAACAACAGGCGCGACAGGATCCGCAGCGCGTTCCCCTGGCCGCTCGTGTCCCCGAGCCGCCGGTGGCAGTCCAGCGCCTCCTGCTGCGCGCCGATCGCCTCGTCGATCTGCGAGGTCAGGTAGCACTCCGCCGCGCGGCGCGTCAGGAGCTCGGCGCGCAGTCCGAGCCGCCGTTGGTCCGCGGATCGCAGGGCCCGCGCATACTGCGCCGCCGCCTCGCGGTGTGCGCCCGCCGACGCGGCCAGGGCGCCCGCCTGCGGCGCGTACCGCAACACGCTCGCCGCGTCGGCGGCGGCCTCGGCGTGATGGGCGAGCCGCGCGTGATCGAGCGCGCCGCCGGGCGGATCGGCGAGCAGCGCGAGGGTCCTCCGGTGGAGCGCGACGCGCCGGTCCGGCGCCATCGACCGCTCGACGGCGCGTCGCGCGAGCTCGTGCCGGAATGCCACCGTCGCCGCCTCGGCGGTGAGCATCCCCGACACCAAGCACTCCTCGAGCCGACCGAGCGCGTCTGCCGCAAGGCCCTCCAGCAGCCAGAGCTCCGCCCGTTGGGGTATCGCCGCGACGGCCTCGAGCAGTGCTCTCGCCGGCACGCTCAGGCGCGCCGCACGGGCGAGCACCGCGTCGCGGACCGTGCCGGGGATCTCGTCCCCCGGCGCCGCCAGCACCTCGGTGACGAAGAAGGGGTTCCCGCCCGTCTTGCGGTACAGCTCGCCGCCGTCGACGCCGTGCTGTTCGGCCAGGCTCGCGACCGCGCCCGGCGAGAGCGGGGCGACGGTCACCCGCCGGATGGCCGGGTCGGTCGCGAGGTCGCCCAGCACCAGCCGGAGCGCGTGGTCGCGCTCCAACTCGTCGTCGCGGTAGCTCGCGAGCACGAGCGCGGCGACCGTCTGCACCCGCCGGGCGAGCAGCCGGAACACGTCCAGCGTGGCCTCGTCCGCCCGTTGCAGATCCTCCAGCACGAGCACCGTCGGCGCGCGCGAGCCCAGGTCGCGCAGGAGCGCCGCCGTCACCTCGTGCGGCCGGGCGCCGGTCTGGACGAGCTCCTCGAACCCGCCTCCCGCCGCAGCGGCCACGTCGAGCAGCGGTCCGAGCGGCCTGGGCGTGAACAGGGCGTCGCAGGTGCCCCAGAGAACGCGGGCCGAGCGGACTCGCTCGCCGCAGAAGCGGCGCAGGAGCGCCGTCTTCCCGCCCCCCGCCTCGCCGTTGACGAGCACGAGGCGCCCGCGCCGGCCGCCGGCGACCTCGGTGAGGACCGCCTCCAGCGCGGAAAGGGGGTCGGCACGCTCGAGCAGGTCGGTGGGGTCGCTCCACGGTGCTCGATCGATCGTCATCCCCGCCCCCGGGCCCGACGCGAGAGTGCGCCAGCCCACGCTAGACCGGATGCCCCCTCGGGAGCCAGGGTCGAGCCGGAGCGCCCATGGTCGGCGTCTCGCCCGGGGCCTCGGGCACGGCGCCGGACCCCACTCGCCTCCAGGGAGGGAGCAGACGGCGCCGGTCAAGATCACCGGGATCCGCATGAGGGCGCGGACGAGAAGGACCGCGGCGACGACCCCCCTTATCGGCGCCGTCCGTGACGCGTGCGGTATGGGCCGTGTAGGGCTCGAACCTACGACCTTGGGATCAAGAGTGCTCCCCCGGAGCCGAGAGGGGCGGAAGAGGACGACACACGTCGCGGTCGTCATCGGCTTCCGGGCGTCTTAGGCGGAGAGGGTCGGCGAGCCTCGACGCGTTACGGCGGACACCCCCCGGACACCATGTTCGGTGCCCGCCTGCCCGGCGACCTACTCAGCCGGGCCACCGGTGCGGCTATGGGCGTCCGTCAGCCGCGTCCCTTGCGCGGAAGAGGTCGGGCACGTCGCTGCGACGGCCTGCGCGTAGACCGCCATCGTGAAGCCGGCGTCGTGGTGGCCCATCCACTCCTGGACCCGCTTGCGGGGAACGCCGCCGGCGAGCAGGTACCCGGTCGCCGAACGCGTGGCTGCGGGGCCGTCGGAGAGCCGCGACGGCATGAAGCACCAGAAGGACCCGACCGTGCAGGCGAGCGCGAGGAGCAGAATGGCAAGCGCCCCGTGACCTCACCCGGAATGATCGCGCCTGCCGGGCTGATGTATGGCGGGACCGTTCTACACTTTCAGCGTGGCCGGGGCGTTTGTGGGCAGGACGACCGAGCTCGAGGCGCTCATCCAGACCGTCTCGCGCGCCGACGCCGGCGGGCCGGTTGCGGCGTTCGTCGTCGGCGATCCCGGTGTCGGCAAGAGCAGGCTCCTCGCAGAGGCTTCGCAGCGCGTCGATCTTCCGTACCGCTTTCGCGTCGTCGGCTACGAACCCGAACGCGAAGTCCCGTTCGCTGCGGCGGGGGGATTGCTTCGAGCGCTCGCGGCGAGCCCAGGCGACGGTGAACGCCTGGAGGCGATCCTCTTCGACCCCTCGCCTGGGTCGACGGTGCTCGAGTCGGTGCGGATCTTCGAGGCCGCGCACCGGGCTGCTCGGGGACTCGAGCCCGCGCTCCTGACCATCGACGATCTCCAGTGGGTGGACGAGCGCTCGCTCGCGCTCTGTCACTACCTCGTGCGCGCCGCGTCCGACCGCGAGCAACGGCTGGCGATCTTCGCCGCCGCACGGTCGGCAGGACGAGGGAGGGAGTTCCTTCAGTGGCTCGAGCAAGCCCTTTCGCCGGAGCGTGTGACCGTGCTCGAGCTCGGCGGTCTGTCGCGAGAGGACGGCGTCGAGCTCGTCCGAGCGGTCGCGCCTGCGTTGGACGACGCGACGGCCGCGGAGCTCTGCGACCGGGCACGCGGGTCGCCGTTCTGGCTCGGGGCGCTCGCACGTACCGCAGGCACCGATCCAGGCGCCGCGCGGCTCCTTCCTGAACGCCTGCGCGGCGTCAGCGCCGATTCGGCCTCACTCCTCGCGGTCCTGGCACTGGCCGGGCGGCCACTGAGCGTCGACGACGCGGCCGCCGTGACCGGTTGGCCGCACCAGCGGGTCGGGCTCGCCGCAGCCGAGCTGGTCGACGTGGGCGTCGTGCTCGACGCGCGAACGTCGCTGAGCCTCTCCCACGACCTGATCCGCGAGGCCGCCGCTCGCGACCTGCCGGAACAGACGGCACGACGACTCCAACGACGGATCGCCGAATGGCTCGAAGATCAAGCGGGAGACGACGTGCGGCTCCTTCGCGAGGCGCTCGAGCACCGTCGGGCCGGGGGTCTTCCGACGCTCGAGCTCGCGACTCGCCTCGCCGGCTCGTTGTCGAGGACGCTGCTCGGAGACGAGGGCCTCGACCTCCTCGCACGGATCGCCGACGACGCGGAGGCGACGGACGACGTCGTCGTCGAGCTGCACGCGGGTGTCGCCGTGCTCGCCTCCGAGCTCGGCCGCCATGAGGAAGCACGCGAGCGGTGGTTGCTGGTCGGCGAGCAGCGGACGGACGTGCTCGGCAAGGCGATGGCGCTCCTCGAGGCGTCGAGGGCTGCGTACCAGCTCGGCCGGGCCGGGCAGGCGATCGACGACATCGCCCGTGCGAGGCGAACCGGGGCAGCCGATGATCTGCTGGCTCTCGATCTGGACGGGCAGCAGGCAGCGGTTCACCTCTGGCTCGAGCAGCGGGTGCGCACCGGCCGTTCACTCGCGACCGACGTCGGTCGCCGCGCGCGTGCCCTCGCCAGCCGCGCCGGAGGCGTCGACGGGCTCGACCGCCGCGCGCGCCGCGCATACGTGGCCGCGCTTCGCGTGGAGCACGAGGGGGCGATGCTGGACCACGAGCCACAGGCGATGCTGCGGACCGCGGAGGACTGGGCGGCGGCGAGTCGCGGCTTCGACGAGGAGTCGCATCTTACGGCCCGGATGCGGAGCGGCGTGTCGCTCGCGTTCATGATGCGGCTCCGCGAGGCGGAGGAGCGGGTGCGACGGGTGTGGACGGAGTCGCACCGGCGCGTGCTGCCGCGCGTGATGCTCGACGCGGGGTACTGGCTCGGCAAGGTTCTGCTGGAGCAGGGGCGGCTCGCCGAGGCGGAGGAGGTCGCCCGAGAGGTCGACGACCTGGCGCGACGCGTCGGGGACGTGCCCCGGGGCCGGAACCGCGTGTTGCGGCTCACGCGCAACGTCGAGGTGCATCGCGGCGAGATGGTCGAGGCGCTCCGCCGGTTCGAGCGCGCCGCGACGGAGGAGCCCAACGTCCACCATCAGATCGGCCTCCACCAGGATCTCGCCCTCTGGCTGGCGCGGATCGGAGGCGAGGAGAAGAGGGGAGAGGTCGTCGCCCGGCTCGACGTCGCGCGGCGGAGCGCCGACGCCGTCGGGTGCAGGGGCTGCTCGGCCGAGCTCCTCCTCATGTCTGCCGAAGCGCTCGCGCGTGTCGGACGCACTGACGAGGCCCGCGCTGCGCTTGCAGAATGGGAAGCCTCAGAGCTCCGTCCGCGGCCCCAGGAACGATTCCTCCGCCGCCGGATCCAGGCGCTGCTCGAGGTCCACGGAGGTGACACCGACTCCGGCGTGGCGGATCTCGAGGCTGCGCAGGCGGAGGCGGAGCGGCTGCTGCTCGTCGTCGAAGGGCTCTGGACGCGCCTCGATGTGGCCCGGGCCGTCGCTTCCGACGATCGGGGCCGCGCCGTCGAGACGCTGCGCGCTGCGGCCGAACTCGCCGCCGAGATCGGGTCACGGACGCAGCAGGGTCTCGCGGAGCAGAGGCTCCGTGCCCTCGGTGTCCGGACCTGGCGGCGCGGGCCCGCGCGGCGGAACGGCGATCCGCTGTCCAGCTTGACCGAGCGCGAGCGCAAGGTTGCGCGCCTGGCGGCGACCGGCGAGCGGAACATCGACATCGCGCGCACGCTGTTCCTCTCGCCGAAGACCGTCGAGCGCCACGTCACGAACGTCCTTCGCAAGCTCGGCGCAAAGAACAGGACGGAGCTCGCGGCCCTGCTCGCAGACGAGGGTCGCGACCGCGAGGGCGAGGGTTTCCCCCGATGATCCCGAGGCTGCCTCACTCCTAGCGTCGCCATCGACAGTTCCGCTGGCCGAAGAGGAGGAGGACGTGGCAACGACGGTCCTCCTCACGACCGAAGGAGATCCGATGGAAGCGCTGATCGTCACGTTCACGACAGACGCGAGCGAGGAGGCGTTCACGGCAGCGGTCGAAGGACACGCATCCGTCTTCGCCGATGTGGACGGGCTGCTGGCAAAGGTCTGGATCGCCGATCCCGAGCGCACGACCTATGGCGGCATCTACCTCTTCCGCAACCGTGCCGCGCTCGACGCCTACCGGGAGAGCGACCTCTTCAAGAGCATCCTCGCTGAGCCGCGCTTCGAAGGGATGAGTCACCGCCGCTACCAGGTGATCGAGGAGCTCACCGCCAAGACGCAACCGCGGATCCAGCTCATCGGAGCGGTCGCGGCGTAGCGGAACGCCCCGCTCACCCATCACGCTGAGGGAGGGAGGTACGCATGGCTCTGAACATCAACGCCACGGCTCCCGATTTCGGGGCGGACACGACCGAGGGCCACATCGCGTTCCACGAGTGGATCGGCGACTCGTGGGCCGTGCTGTTCTCGCACCCCAAGGACTTCACGCCGGTCTGCACGACCGAGCTCGGCTACATGGCGAGCATCAAGAACCAGTTCGACAACCGGGGCGTGAAGGTCATCGGCCTCTCGGTCGACCCGGTCGACCGCCACGAGGGCTGGGCGAAGGACATCGAGGACGTCAGCGGCACCGCCCCCAACTACCCGATCATCGCCGACATCGACTACACCGTCTCGAAGACCTACGGGATGCTCCCCGCGAGCGTCGAGGGCGACCCGCTCGCGCGGACGCCGGCCGACAACCAGACCGTGCGGAACGTGTTCGTGATCGGCCCCGACAAGAAGATCAAGATGATCCTCGCCTACCCCATGACGACGGGGCGCAACTTCGACGAGGTCCTTCGCGTCATCGACTCGCTCCAGCTCACGGCCAACCACAAGGTGGCGACGCCGGCCCAGTGGCAGCAGGGCGACGACGTCTTCATCGCCGGCTCGGTCGACAACGAGCAGGCCAAGGAGATCTGGCCCGAGGGGTGGAAGGAGCCGAAGCCCTACATGCGGGTCGTCCCGCAGCCCGGTTGACCTCGCCGCACCGGCCCGCTCCCGTCACCGGGGGCGGCCCGGGCCGTCGCCCCCGCGCCGGGCGAGCCTGCGCGCCACCGCAGGCCCGGGAACGGGAGAAACCCGCCTATTGCAGGATGTTTTCGATGGGCCGTGTAGGGCTCGAACCTACGACCTTGGGATTAAAAGTCCCCTGCTCTGCCAACTGAGCTAACGGCCCGCGCCGATTCTGGCACGGGCCGGTGGGGCGGCGACGGCCGGGGCCGGCCCCTTGATCCGGCGGGGCCGGGCGACGGAGACTCCGCGCGGGAGGAGCCGATGGCCGACGCGGGGTCCTGGACCTGTCTCTTATACACATCTAGATGTGTATAAGAGACAGGGAGAAACCCGCCTATTGCAGGATGTTTTCGATGGGCCGTGTAGGGCTCGAACCTACGACCTTGGGATTAAAAGTCCCCTGCTCTGCCAACTGAGCTAACGGCCCGCGCCGATTCTGGCACGGGCCGGTGGGGCGGCGACGGCCGGGGCCGGCCCCTTGATCCGGCGGGGCCGGGCGACGGAGACTCCGCGCGGGAGGAGCCGATGGCCGACGCGGGGTCCTGGACGATCGCCGGCACCTACCTCGAGGCGTGCAACTGCGAGGCGATCTGCCCCTGCCGGCGCGTCGGCGGGCGGTCCGGCGGTCGCTCCACCTACGGGGTGTGCACCGGTGCGCTTTCGTGGGCCGTCACGTCCGGGCACGCGGGCGACGTCCGGCTCGACGGACTCGGCGCGGTCATCGCGTGCCAGTACGACGACGACGAGCCGGGGTCCCCCTGGACGTTCCGCCTCTTCGTCGACGAGCGCGGCGACGACGAGCAGCGGCGCGCCCTGGCGGAGATCCTGACCGGCGCGCGCGGCGGCACCGTGCTGAAGCACTTCCCGTGGGCGTGGAAGGACAGCCGGTTCCTCGGCTGGGAGGCGGCGGCGATCGCCATCGACCACACCCCCGGGCGCGGCTGGTTCCGCGCCCCCGGCAACGTCGAGGTCCGGGTGCGGGCGCCGGTGCCCGACCAGGAGCCCGTCGCCTGCGTCATCCCCGGGTACTCGCAGGCCGGCACGGAGTACGTCGCCGACCTGCTCCGGGTCACCGACGAGCCGTTCGCCATCGACCTCGCCGGGCGCTGCGCGTACGAGTCGACGTTCCGGTACTCCTCCGCGGAGGATTGACCCCGCGTGGCGGTCGCCGCCCTCCTCGGCGTCGCGCTGGCGACGTGGATCGTGACCATCGGGCGGATGCAGGGGATGGACGCCGGGCCGGGCACCGACCTCGGCGGCCTCGCCTGGTTCGTCGGGGTGTGGGTCACGATGACCGCCGCGATGATGCTCCCGTCGACCGCGCCCATGGTCACCGGGGTGCGCCGCGCCGCCGCCGGCCGCGGCAGCCGCCCTGCGCCGTCCGCGACGACCGCGCTGTTCGTGGGCGGGTACCTGCTCGCGTGGACCGCGTACGGGCTCCTCGCCTACGGGGTGTTCCGCATCCTCGAGGCGCACCACCCCGCCTGGATCGCCTGGGACCGGGGCGGCCCGGCCCTGGCGGGCGCCGCCGTCGTCGCGGCGGGCCTCTACCAGCTCACGCCGCTCAAGCGCGCCTGCCTGCGGCACTGCCGCACGCCGCTCCACTTCGTGATGCACCGGTGGCGCGAGGGCCACGCCGGCGCCGTCGCCATGGGGGTCGAGCACGGAGGGTGGTGCGTCGGCTGCTGCGCCGGCCTGATGCTCGCGCTGTTCGCGGTCGGCGTGATGAGCCTCTGGTGGATGGCGGTCGTCGCCGCCGTCATCTTCGCCGAGAAGGTGCTGCCGTCCGGGGAGCGCCTCGCCGTCCCCGTCGCCCTCTGCCTGCTCGCGCTCGGCGCGGTGATCGCGGTGTCGCCCGCCCGGGCGGGGGTCAGCCGGCCGCCCGGCGGAGGGATGCCGATGACCCAGATGATGCGATCGGGCGACCCACCGTGAGCGCGTCGCGCAGGGCGGGGTCGAGGCCGGCGTAGGCGGCGTCGGCGTCGACGCCCAGCGCCTCGAGGGTCGACGAGAAGAAGCAGCGGGCGGCGGCGGCGAGGACGACGTCCACCACCTCGGCCTGCGTCAGCCCGAGGTCCAGCAGGCGGTCGATGTCCCCCCCGGTGACCGAGGCGGCGTCGGTGGCGACCGCCGCCGCGAGGTCCATCACCGCGACGTCCACCGCGTCCAGGCCCGCGGACCGGTGGTCGATGGCGATCGCGCGGAGCTGTGCCGCGTCGTGGAAGCCCCCGTCCAGCAGCACCTTGGCGTGGGCGAGCATGCAGTAGCTCGAGCCGAGCGCCCGGGCGGCCGCGAGGGTCACGAGCTCGTATCGGCGCGGGTCCATGTCCTCGGTGATCGCGGCGAGGAGCTCCCGCCACGCCCGGTGGACACGGGGTCGCAGGGCGGTCAGCCGGGCGTGGTTGGGCACGCCGCCGGCGGCGCGGAGCGCGGCGAGGATCGCGGCCGCGTCCCCCTCCGCCGCCTCGTCGGTCAGCAGGTCGATGAACGGCATGGGTCCCTCCTCACCGGGGGATCGTGGGCCGGTCCGCGCCGTGGCATTGTCCACGGTCCCGGAAGCACGAGCGAGAGGACGCGTTTGATGGCCGTGCACCTGACACCGGAGGAGATCGCCGCGACGCTGGAGGTCGGGCGCGGCGATGTCGTCAACGCCGCCCACGATCTGGACGTGCCGATCTTCCAGGGGCGCATCGACCGTGTCCTCTTCGCCGAGGCGCTGAGGGCCGCCGGCCACCCCCTCGCCGGCGTCGCGTCCGAGCGGCTGCTGCGCGACGGCGACGCCTCCTCCGGCTGACGGCCCCGCCCCCGGCGGGCGGGTGCGTCTGGACGACGTGCCGGAGACGCTGCTGTGGACGCTCCACCAGCGCGCCACGGAGGCCGCGCGCCCGGACGCGGTGATCCGCGACCCCGTCGCCGTCGACCTGGTGGCGCGGATCGACTTCCCGTTCGCGGAGCGGTTCGGCACGGGCGGCCTCGGGCAGTGGCAGGCGCTCCGGGCCCGCGCGTTCGACGGCGAGGTGCGGCGCTTCCTGGCGGCGTCGCCGGGCGCCACGGTCGTTGCGCTGGGGGAGGGGCTCGAGACCGGGTTCTGGCGCGTCGACGACGGCACCGTCCGGTGGCTGGGCGTCGATCTGCCCGAGGCCGTCGACCTGCGCCGCCGGCTGCTGCCGCCCTCCGCCCGCCGCAGCGACGTGGCCTGCTCGGCGACGGACCCCGCCTGGATGGACCGGGTCGACCCGGCGAGGCCCGTCCTGATCACCGTCCAGGGCCTGCTGATGTACCTCGAGCCGGAGGAGGTGCTCGGCCTGCTCGCCGACGCGGGCGCGCGGTTCCCGGGCGCGCCGTTCGTCTTCGACGCGGTCCCGCGCTGGCTGGCGGAGCGCACCCGTCGCGGCGAGGTGGTCACCCGCGAGGGCTACCGCCCGCCGCCATGGCGCTGGTCGCTCGACCGGGCCGAGGAGCGCCGGCTGCACGCGCGACTGGACGGGCTGCGCGCGGTGCCGCCACCTCGGGGCCGCGGCGTGGTGCACGGCGCCCTGCTCCCGCTGGTCGCCCGGGTGCCGCCGCTGCGCCGCCTGACGCTGTCGGTGCTGCGCGGGCGCCTGCGCCCGTAGAGCGAGACGCCCGTTGATCGCGGCGGGGACTTGAGGGCAGGATCGGAGGATGGCGGCGCAGGCGCCGGCCGGCGATCAGCTCTCACCGGAGTCCCGCACCGCGCTGCGGTGGGCGGCGGCGTCGGCGCGGAGCAGGCGCGGCGCGCGGTCCCAGGGGCCCGACCTCGAGGTCGACGAGTTCGACCTCCTCGTCGGACTGATCCTCGCGGGCGCCGGCAGCACCGGGACGAGCGAGCCGGTGGAGCTCCTCGCCCACCTGCGGGTCTCGGCGCGCGAGGTCCTGCCCTCCGGCTACCCCGCCCCGTCGCGCGATCTCGACGACCACCTGCGCGCGCTCGACCCGTCGCAGGTGCCGCTCCTGTCACCCGGGGCGGAGGAGGCCGTCTCCCTCGCCTCCTCGGCGGCCTCGGGGGCCCTCGGGCCGGGCGCCCTGTTCGGCGGCCTGCTCCAGGGCACCTCCAACGGCGTCGGGGTCGCGTTCCGCCGCCTCCTCGACCGCGCCGGGATCTCGGACGTCGTCACGCGGTACCGCGAGTACCTCGCGCGCTCCCCGGACATGCCCTACGAGCGGTTCCTCCAGGAGTGGCACCGCTTCGAGCCGCGGCCTCCGGAGATCCCGCGGTACTCCGCGGACCGCGTGAACGCCGGCGAGGACCTGCTCGACATCGGCGCCGAGGTCGACGCGTTCGCGCATCTGCTGGCGTCGAAGGACCTGCGGCCGCCCCTCGCCGTCGGGCTCTTCGGCGACTGGGGCTCCGGGAAGTCGTTCTTCATGCAGGCGGTCCGGGAGCGGATCGCCGACCTCGTGCGCGACCAGATCGCCGCGCCGGACGCCGGGCAGCCCTTCTGGGAGGGCATCGTCCAGATCGACTTCAACGCCTGGCACTACATGGACGGCGACCTCTGGGCGAGCCTCGTGGAGCACGTCTTCGCGCGCATCGGCGGCGAGGAGGACGTGCCCGACGGCCAGGCGGAGTCCCGCCGGCGGCAGCTGCTGCGGGAGGTCGACGGGAAGCTGCTGGAGCGCATCGAGCTCGAGAAGCGGATCGTCGAGGCGACCCGGCGGCGCGAGGACGCCGACCGCGAGTGGGCGGAGGCGCGGGAGCGCGCCGCCCGGGAGGAGGCCCGGCTCGCGCGGGAGCGGGCGGCGGCCCTCGAGCCCGAGCCGATCGGCGAGACCGTGATGAATGCGGTCAGGTCCGCGGTGGCCGGTCTCGCGGACGTCGCGACTGAGGGGACGGCGGGGGAGGCCCTCGAGGCGATCCACGAGGCCCGCGCCCAGGTCACGCGCGCGGCCGCGCTCTCCGCGATCCCGCGCGACCCGCCGCGCATCGCCGTGACCGTCGCCGCGCTCGTCGGGGTGCCGCTGCTGGTGGCGCTCGTGGCGCAGTTCGACGCCATCCCGACCAGCGCGCAGTTCTTCGCCGGGGTGAGCGCCCTGCTCGGGCTCGTCGCGGCGACGCTCAAGTCGGTCACCGACTCGGCGCGGAAGCGCCTGGACGCGCTCGACGCCGCCGAGCAGGCGGTGAACGAGGAGATCGACCGCCGCCGGCGTGAGGCCCGCGATGCGGTGGGGCAGGCCGAGGCCACCGCGGCGCAGGCGCGCGACCAGGAGCAGGGGCTGTCGCGGCGCCGGGAGGGCCTCGACCGCGAGGTGGCCGCGCTCCGCCGCCGGGCGGAGACCGTGTCGGCCACCGAGATGATCAGCGAGTTCGTCGCCGAGCGGGTGGGCTCGACCGACTACCGCGAGCGGCTCGGGACGGCGGCGCTCATCCAGCGGGACTTCACCACCCTCGCGCGGCTCATCCACGAGCAGAACGCGCAGGCCGACCAGCGGACGGTCCGGGCCGCGGACGGCGTCCGGCCGCTCAACCGGATCATCCTCTACGTCGACGACCTCGACCGCTGCGAGCCCGAGCGCGTGATCCGGGTGCTCCAGGCCGTCCACCTCCTGCTCGCGTTCGACCTGTTCGTCGTCGTCGTCGCCGTGGACTCGCGGTGGCTTGCCCACTCGCTGGAGCAGCACTACCCGGCGCTCGCGGCGGGTGCGCAGGGCGCGCCGGGCACGGCGCCGAACGGCGGCCGGCCGGCGGCCGACGCGTCGTGGGCGTCGGCGGCGGACTACCTCGAGAAGATCTTCCAGATCCCGTTCTGGGTGGAGCCGCTCACGCCGCGCGCCCGGCAGTCGCTCGTCCGGGGGCTGCTCCAGTCGAGCGTCGTCGCCGGCGGTGAAGGCGACGCCGAGCCGGCGGAGGGCGACGCGCTCACCTTCTCCGACGAGATGGAGGCGAGCGTGGAGGACGTCTTCGCGCCGTCCCGCGGCGGCAGCTCCGCGACAGTGGCCGCGATGACCCTCACCGCCGCCGAGCTCGCCTACCTCGACGAGCTCGCGCCACTCCTGGGCGACACGCCGCGGTCGATCAAGCGGTTCACGAACACGTACCAGCTGCTCTGTGCGCTCCCGGTGCCGCGCGACCTCACGCAGGAGCGGTACCAGGAGCTGGTGGGGCTGCTGCTGGCCCTCGCCGACGCGCATCCCGCGGTCTTCCGGAGCGTCCTCGCGAGTCTTCGGCAGGTCTCGCCGCCTCCGGTCGGGCCGGCGATCCGAGCCGCGATCCTGCCACCGCCGGAGGCGGGGATCCCGCCGCCGCCGCCGCCGGCGCTGCTCGCCGTGTTCGACGAATGGGCGACCGGCCGTGCCGTCGGGGCGACGCCGATGCAGCAGGTGGCGGAGACCGCACACCGGGTCGCGCGGTTCTCGTTCGCCCGGCCCTCCGGCTAGCCCGCCCAGGCGCCCCCGGCGAGGAGGGGGGTCTCGACCCCGTCGGCGTCGACGGCGAAGACGGTGACCTCGGGGCCGCCGATCATGAAGTCGATGTGGATCTCGGACTCGTTGACCACCCCGTCCGCGACGGTGCCGTCGGTTCCCTTGGGGTAGCCGGCGCCGATCGCGATATGGCTCGCGGCGTTCTCGTCGAGCAGCGTGTCGAAGAACGTGACGCCGAGGGGGCCGATGCGGCCGCTTCCGTCGACCAGGGCCACCTCGCCCAGGCGGGCGGCGCCGTCGTCCACCGCCGCCCGTCCACGCAGGACCTCGGCGCCCGAGACGGCGTCGATCGCGACGGCGCGGCCGCCCTCGAACCGCACCCGGAGCCCCCGGATGATCGTGCCGCCCACCTCCAGCGGCTGGGTGGAGGCGACGTGGCCCTCCGTCCGCGTCGGGTCGGGGGTGGTGAACACCTCCTCCGTCGGGATGTTGGGGAGGTGGGGGAGGCCGTCGTTGCGCTGGTCGCCACCGCCCACCCAGCGCGACTGGGGCAGCAGCCCCACGCGCAGGTCGGTCCCGGGGCCCACGAAGTGGAGGGCGTCGAGGCGGCGGGCGTTGAGGCGGTCCGCGGCGGCGGCGAGCTCGGCGCCGCGGGCGCGCCACGCGGCGGCCGGGTCCGGCTCGTCCAGCCGGCAGACGTGGGCGATCTCGTCCCACAGGCGCGCGTACGCGGCGTCGGGCTCCAGGTCGGGGTGGACGAGCGCCGCCCAGGCGGGCTGCGGGCACGGGACCACCGTCCAGTTGACCAGCGCGCCCATGATCACGGGGATGCCCTCGCGCACCGACGGCAGGCGGTCCTTCGCGGCCCGCTCCGGGTCGAGGTCGTCGAACAGCCCCGGCGCCGTCGGACCGGACAGGGCGATCGTGGCGCCGGCCATCTCGCCGATCTGGGTGATCCGCTGCCCCAGCCACGGCGGCACCCACCCGAGGGTGTCCTCCGCCGCGAGCGCCACCCGCGCGTGCTTGACGTACGGGTCGAACCAGGAGACGTCCACGTACTTCGCGCCCCGCCGGTAGGCGGCCCCGGCGATCGCCCGCACCAGGTCCTCCTGGCCGGGGCGGCCGCTCACGCTGACCACCTGGCCCTCCTGGACATTGGCGCCGACCTCGACCGCGAGCGCTGCGAGCGCGTTCACATGACCGGAGGCGACGTCCACGGCTTACACCGTATCGTGGAACGGTGACCCCGGGCTCGTGGAAGGCCATGATCGGGATGCTCGTGCTGACGATGGGCACGAGCACGCTGACGCCGCTGCTCCCGCTCTACCAGCGCGACTTCGGGCTCTCCACCGGCACGGCGACGCTGCTGTTCGTGACCTACACGGTCACGGTCTGCCCGACGATGCTCATCGCGGGGAACCTCGCGGACCGCCTCGGGCGCAAGAAGCTGCTGCTGCCCGCGATGGCGACGATGACGCTGGCGTCGCTGGTCTTCGCGCTCGCCGAGAGCGTGCCGCTCCTGTTCGTCGGCCGCTTCCTGCAGGGCCTCGCGATCGGCGGCTTCCTCGGCGTCGGCGCTGCGTTCGTGGTCGACCACGCCCGCCCGGACAGCAAGGCCCTCGCCGCCGCCCTCGCGGGCGTCGCGTTCCGGGTGGGCTTCGGCCTCGGCCCCGGCATCGCGGGGATCACCGCCGAGTACGCGCCGAACCCCCGTCACCTGATCTTCGAGATCCACATCGTGGTGATGATCATCGGGATGATCGCCGTCGCCACCGCGTCGGAGACGCTGATCCGCAAGGCCCGCGGGACGAACCCACCGTTCCGGATACGGATCGGCGTGCCACAGGGGCAGGCGCTCGGCTTCCTCACCTACATCGCGCCCGCCACGTTCCTCATGAGCTTCGTGGAGGGGACCGAGCTGTCGGTGGTGCCCATCTTCGTGGTGGACACGCTGCACGTCGACAACCTGGCCGTCGTCGGCGCGATCGGGTTCCTGGTGCTGTCGCTCGGCGGCCTCGCGCCGTTCATCGCCCGCGGGATGGACCCGCGGCGCGCGGTGATGGTCGGCGCCGCGTCGACGTCGGTGCTGTCCCTGCTGATCGTGCTCTCGTCGGAGCTGGACGCGGTGGCGCTGGTGATCATCGCGGCCGCCGCGACGGGGGTCATGAACGGCTTCATCCTCTACGGCGGCACGGTGATCTGCGGGACGATCGTGCCGCTGGAGGAGCGCGGAAAGCTGATGTCGCTGCTCTACATGTGCGCGTATGCGGGAACCATCCCGACCGTGGCGCTCGGATTCCTCGGCGACGCGATCGGGCTGACCGGCGCCCTCGCGATCTTCTCGCTCATCGCGATCGGCCTCGCCGCGTTCGTCCTCCTGGTCGGACGCCGCCTCTTCCGCGAGGTCATCCCGTATCGTCCACCTGCGGAAGTCGTTGCGACCGCCAGGGGTTGAGGGGTGACGATGGCGTACGCGCGGACCACCCTCGAGGGGACCGTGACGCGGGGCGGGGAGCCCCTCGCGCGCGCCTACGTCCAGCTCCGCGACACCGACGGCGAGTTCACCGGCGAGTGGCGCACCCGCGCCGACGGGACCTATCTGTTCCACCTGTCCCCCGGACCGTGGAACGTGGTCGTCCTGACCGCCGGCGGCGCGAAGGCCGAGCGCGCCGTCGACATCCCCGCCGGCGACGCCGTCCGCCTCGACATCGAGATGGAGCCCGCCGCCTAGGGGGTTCTGTGGGCCGGGCGATCCGCCCCCCGCCGGATCCGTTGCTGGAACCCCGCCGGGAACGGCCGGCGTCGGCGCGGTCGGGTCCGGTTCGCGTGTCCCACTTGGGATGGTCCGGGGTCCCATTCGTGACCTGACGCGACACGCGGACGGGACGGACTCGTGACGGTTGGGTGCTGAGTGGGCACGGGCCGGCGCGGGACGATGCCGTCGTGCCGAAGAGCTTCTACAAAGGTGAGCGGCTGGGGTCGCGGCCGCCGTGTGCGATCTGCATGGGGCGGGGGGAGGGTGAGCGTGCGCAACTCGTCCTTCCCGGCGGAGTTTCGGTCTGGCTGTGTGCTGCGCACCGGTCTCTGGAGTTCCAGCGGTCACGTGCCGGGCGGGACTTCCACCTGTCGCTCCGCTACGTGTGGGAGGCCGCCGGGTGCCTCACCGCCCGGCGGGAGCGGGCGCTCCAGGTGCACCGGGAGCGGCTGCTTCGGGAGGCCACCGGGCCACCCCCGAGGTCCCGGCCGGGGTCGTATTCGTGGCCGCAGCTTCGGCGGGATGCCGAGGATCAGTGGGCGCGGGGGGCGTCGCTGCGCCAGGTGATCCAACGGCTCCGCGCCAGGGCCTCCCGCGGGGAGGCGAGGCCACCGTCTCGCACCACCATGTACCGGTGGTTCGGTGAGGCGCGGTGGCGGGACCAGGCGGGACCCGGACCCGGACCCGGCGCAGTTGCCGCGTGACCTACTGGCGCTGGGCGGTGCCGGCGCGGGCGCTGACGGCGCCGAGGGCGCGCTCGACCTCGTCCATCGTCGGCGCGGGCGGCGACAGGGGCGTCGCGGGACCGGGGCGCATCCCGTCCAGGATCACCCCGAGGTAGCGCTTCCACAGGTCCGGGATCTCGAAGTGGCACGGCGACGACTTCGCCACCGCGGAGATCAGGAACATCACGTCCGACGGCTCGAGGTCGGCGCGGACGGCGCCCGCCTCCTGGGCTCGGTGGAGCAGGCGGCCGATCGGTTCGACGATCCGGACGCGGTGCTCCGCCAGCTTGGGCGACCCGAAGACCTGGGTGCCGAGCGCCTCCATCAGCCCGCGGTCGCGGGCGTGGCGCTCGCCGATCTCCGTCATCAGCTCGACGAGGCCCTCCCACGGGTCGTCGCGCCCCGCGGCCGCCTCAGCCAGGGTTGCGATCTCGTCGAGCCGCTCCTCGAACATCGCCAGGACGAGGTCGTCCTTCGTCGGGAAGCGGCGGAACACGGTGGCGTGCCCGACCCCCGCGCGACGAGCGATGTCGTCGACACAGAGGTCGGGCCCCTCCAGGGCGAACAGCTCCGACGCGGCCGCCAGGATCTTCTCCCGGTTGCGGCGCGCGTCGGAGCGGAGTGGTTCGGACATCAGATGCCGGCGTGCACCGTCTCGGTGGCCTCCGCCGTCGCGACGTCGCGACGTCGGATGAGGAGCGCGGCGAGGATCACGCCGACCAGCATAAGCCCTGCGCCGATGGCGAAGGCCGCCTGGAAGCCCTCCACCAGGGCGGAGGCCTGCTCGGCCTGCGACGGGTTCGCGCCCGCCGAGTCCAGCGCGTCGGTCGTCTGCGACGCCGCCACCGTCGAGAGGATCGCGAGCCCGAGGGCGCCGCCGATCTGCTGCGACGAGTTGAAGATCCCCGACGCCAGGCCCGCGTCCTCGTTACCGACGCCGGTCGTGGCGATCAGCGTCAGCGGGACGAACGTGAGCCCGAGGCCGGCCGACATCACGAGGATGCCGGGGAGGACGTCTGCGAGGTAGGTGCCGTCGACCGGCGCACGCGACAGGAGCAGCAGGCCGATGGCCGCGACACCCATGCCGGTCATGCCGATCTCCCGCACGCCTACCCGCCCGACGAGCTGCTGGGCGATGCCGGAGAACAGGATGATCCCGGCGGTCAGGGGCAGGAACGCCAGCCCGGTCTGGACCGGGGTGAACCCGAGGGTGTCCTGCAGGTAGATCGAGGCGAAGTAGAAGACGGAGAACATCCCGCCCGCCACCGCGAGCATCGACAGGTTCGCGCCCGTCAGCGAACGGATCCGGAAGATGCCGAGGCGGACCAGGGGCGCCGCCGACCGCCGCTCGATGAACACGAACGTGGCCAGGAGCGCGAGCGAGGCGAGCGCCAGGCCGATGGTCTCGGCCGACAGCCAGCCGTTCTCCTGCGTGCGGACGATCGTGAAGACGAGGAGCGTCAGGCCGGCCGTCACGCTGACGGCGCCGCCGACGTCCACGCCGCCGACGGTCGGCACGCGCGACTCGGGGACGAAGCGCAGGGAGAGCAGGATCGACGCGATGCCGATCGGGATGTTGACGTAGAACGCCCACTCCCACGACAGGTACTCGGTCAGGATGCCGCCGAGGAGCAGGCCGACGGCCGCGCCGCCGACCGCGATCGCGGCCCAGACGGCGAGCGCCTTCGCGCGGTCGGCACCCTCCTTGAAGGTGGTGGTGATGATGGACAGGGCGGCCGGGGAGACCATCGCTGCACCGAGGCCCTGGAGGGCGCGGGTCGCGATGAGCCACTCGGACGAGGTCGCCAGGCCGTTCAGCAGCGAGGCGATGGTGAAGACCACGACGCCCGCGACGAACAGGCGGCGGCGGCCGATGAAGTCGGCGGCCCTGCCGCCCAGCAGCAGGAAGCCGCCGAACGCCAGCGTGTAGGCGTTGACGACCCACTGGAGCGAGCTCGTGGAGAAGTCGAGGTCGGCCTGGATCGAGGGGAGGGCGACGTTCACGACGGTCGCGTCCAGCACGACCATGAACTGCGCGATGCACACCAGCACGAGGACCAGCCAGCGGCGGTCGTGCTCGGTCGCGCTCGGTGAGGGGGCGGTTGACACTGGTGAGGACTCCTGCGGACGAGGTCGGAAATTAAGCGGACGACGTAGTCCGGTTTGCAGCCTATGCAAAACGGATCGACAAGTCCAGTTCCAACCTGAAACCTCGCGCACACGGCGGTGTGCGAGGCTGCGCCCCGCCGTGACGAGCCCCTCCGACGCCGCCGTGCGCCTCTACCAGGCGACCATCCGCCCCCTGCTGTTCCACCTCGACGCGGAGCGTGTCCACGAGCTGGCGATGGGCTCGCTCGCGCTCACCAGCCCCGTCAGCGGGCGCCTGGCCCGTCCGCCCGACGGCGGCGGCCGGCTGTCACAGGAGCTCCTCGGGGCGCGCTTCCCCAACCCGGTGGGGCTGGCGGCGGGCTTCGACAAGCGCGCCCGCGCCGTGCCGACGTGGCCGGCCCTCGGCTTCGGCTTCTCGGAGGTCGGCACCATCACGGCCCACGCGCAGCCCGGCAACCCGCGCCCGCGGATCGTGCGCCTGCCCGCCGACCGCGCGCTGATCAACCGCCTGGGCTTCAACAACGACGGCGCCGCGTCGGCCGCCCGCGCCCTGAGCCGGTGGCGGGGACAGGGCCTGCTGGGCCGCGCGCCGCTCGGCGTGAACCTCGGCAAGTCGAAGATCACCCCGGCGGAGGAGGCGCCCGCCGACTACGCGCAGTCGCTCGACGTGCTCCACGGGTTCGCCGACTACGTCACCGTCAACGTCAGCTCGCCCAACACGCCGGGGCTGCGCGACCTCCAGGCCACCGGGCCGCTCGGCGCGATCCTGGACGCGATCGACGAGGTCCAGGCGCGCAAGGTGGAGGGCCGGGCCGGCGCGCCGCGGCCGGTGCTGGTGAAGATCGCCCCCGACCTGGACGGCGAGCAGGTCGACGCCGTCGTCGACCTCGCGCTCGCCCGCGGCCTGGCCGGGATGATCGTGAGCAACACGACCCTGTCGCGCGAGGGGCTGGCATCGCCCGCGCCGCTGACCTCCCAGTCCGGCGGGCTGTCCGGGGCGCCGCTCCGCGCCCGGGCCACCGCGCTGGTGGAGCGCGTCGCCCGCCGCGCCCAGGGACGGCTGGTGGTGATCGGCGTGGGCGGCGTGTTCACCGCCGACGACGCGTGGGACAAGCTCGCCCACGGCGCGTCCCTGGTGCAGGTCTACACCGGCCTCGTCTACGGCGGGCCGGGAACGGCGCGGGCGATCGCGGGGGGCCTCCTGGCCCGGATGGACCGCGAGGGCGTGGGCAACGTCTCCGAGATCGTGGGGAGCGCCCTCCGCACGTCCCGGTAGGCTCCGCCCGCCGCACCCACCGCGACCCCCCCGAGGGCGCCCCTGCTCGAGCTCAGCGATCTGGCCGTCGTCCTGGTGACGTTGGTGGTCGCGAGCGTCCTCGCTGGGCGGCTCCGCCTCTCGGCGATCCCCATCTTCATCGTCGCCGGCATCCTGCTGGGCCCGTCGCCCGGCTTCCCGACGGTCATCGAGCCCTCCGAGGGCATCGACCTGCTCGCGCGCCTCGGGATCGTGCTGCTGCTGTTCTTCCTGGGGCTCGAGTTCTCGCTCGACCGGATCCTCGCCGCGCGGAACATCGTCCTGATGGGCGGCCTGGTGGACCTGGTGGTCAACGGCGGCCTCGGCCTCGTCATCGGCATCGCCCTGCTGGGCCCCGGCCCCGAGGCGGTGCTGCTGGCCGGGCTGATCTACATCTCGAGCAGCGGGATCATCTCCCGGGCGCTCTTCGACCTGCGCCGCCTGGCCGACGACGAGACCGATCTGGTGCTCGGGGTCCTGGTGTTCGAGGACATCGCGATCGCCCTGTTCCTGGGCGTCGCGGCGGCGCTGGCGGGCGGCGAGTCGGTGGGCGGGCTCGAGATCGCCGGGACCGCGCTCCTCGCCCTGGGCTTCGTGGTGGTCTCGCTCCTGATCGGCCGGTGGGCGCACCACGCGATCGACCGCATCGCGCCGCGGCTGGACCGCGAGCAGCTCCTGCTGCTGGCGCTGGCCCTGGCGATCGGGGGCGGCGCGCTGGGCGAGGCCGCCGGGCTCTCCGAGGCGGTCGGGGCGCTCCTGGCCGGCATCCTGCTGTCGGGGTCCGACATCCGCGACCAGATCGAGCAGCAGCTGCTGGGCCTCCGCGACTTCGCCGCCGCGATCTTCTTCTTCGCGTTCGGCCTGGAGATCGACCTGGGCTACAGCGGCGACGTCGCGGTGTGGCTGGCCGTGGCGGTGCCGATCGCGATCGGCGGCAAGCTCGTCGGGGGCTTCCTGGCGGGGCGCCTCACCGGCTTCACGCGCCGCCAGAGCGTCAACGTGGCGGCCGCGCTGGTGGCCCGCGGGGAGTTCACGATCATCCTCGCCGGCCTGGCGGCGGGCGGCGCCGCCCTCGACGCCGACTTCCGCGAGCTGGTGGAGCCGTTCGCGGGGCTCTTCGTCCTGGCGACCGCGGTCGCCGGGGTGGTATTCATGAGGGAGTCGCGGCGTATCGGGCGCATCGCCTTCCCTTCGCGCGCCGCCCGGAGATGATGGAGGGGTGATGCTCGAGGTCCGCGAGACCCGGCTTCCCGGTGTGGGCACGAAGTTCACGTTGCGGACCTCGCGGGGCGAGAAGGTCTCGTCCGTGGTGCACCTCGACGGGATGCGCGAGATCTACCACTGGGGCGACGAGGACGAGGAGCCCCACGTGCTGACCCTCAACGACGAGGAGGCGCGCCAGCTCGGCGCGATCATCGGCGGCGTCGTGTACAGGCCGCAGCTCGTCGAGGACCTCGAGGTGGCCCTCAAGGACCTCGTCATGGAGTGGATCGAGCTGCCCCCCACGAGCCCCCTCGTGGGGCTCACGGTCGCGACATGCCGCATCCGCTCCACGACCGGCGCCACGATCGTGGCGATCCTGCGTGAATCCGGCTCGCTGGCCACCCCGCACCCGGACGAGGTCCTCCGCGCCGACGACACGATGGTGGTGATCGGACGCCCCGAGAGCTTCGACGAGATCCGCCGCCTGGTGGCGGAGGGCCCGCCCGACTGAGCCGGCCCCGCACGTTTCCCCGGACGGCGCGGCCGTGAGGCGGCGCGGCCCGGGATCGCTGCGCGGCACCCTCGCGGGCCTGGTGGTGGCCCTGGCCGTGGTGCTCGCCGTGCTCATCGTGGTGGCGATCCTCGGGATGATCACGACCGCCCGCGACTACCGCGACGGCGCCCAGAAGGCGCTGGCGCGGCAGGACGCCGCCAACGCGCTGCTCATCGACCTGCTCAGCGCCCAGAGCGCCAACCGCGCGTACATCCTCCTCGCGCAGGGGACCGACCTGCGGGCCTACACCAACGCCCGCGACCGCTACCCCAACGAGCTGACGCGCCTGCGCGGGGTCCTCGGCGACTCGTCGGAGCTGAACCAGTCGGCCGACGCGGTCGACCGCACCGCCAACCTCTGGTTCGCCGAGGCGGTGGAGCTCATCCGCCTGCGCCGGCAGGGCAACGCGGAGGAGGCGCGCCGTCGCATCAACCAGGGGCTGTCGGAGAACCGCTTCAACGCGTTCCGGGCGGAGCACACCCGGCTCCTGGAGGAGATCGACGACGTCCGCGTCGCGTCGCTGGCCGACAGCGACCGCCGCCGCCGCCTCACGTTCTACGCGATCGTGGCCGCCGCGCTGCTGACGCTGCTGATGGTGGTGATCACCAGCCGCCAGCTGTGGCGCCGGGTCGGGGGGCCGGTGGCGCTGCTCTCCGAGGGCGTCGGGCGCGTCACCCGCGGCCGCCTGAGCGACCCGATCCCGCCCAGCGACGACGCCGTCCGCGAGCTGGCGGAGCTGATGGAGGGGTTCAACCTGATGCAGCGGGAGGTGCGCCAGGAGCGCGACGCCGTCGCCGCTGCCGCCCGCCGCGAGGCCGCCCAGCGCACCGAGCGCGACCTCTGGGAGACCGTCCAGAACGGGCTCCTGCCGGCCCGGCTCCCCTCCGTGCGGGGCCTGAAGCTGGCCGCCCGCTACCGCCCCGCCGAGCGCGCCCTGCTGGTCGGCGGCGACTTCTACGACGCGATGACCCTCCCCGACGGCCGCCTCGCGGTGATGGTGGGGGACATGGCCGGACACGGCGCCTCCGCCGCGGCCCAGGCCGCCGGCCTGCGCTTCGGCTGGCGCACCCTCGTCGCGGTGAACGCGAACCCCGCGACGGTGCTCGCCGGGCTGAACGCCCAGATGGCCGACCCCGACGGCCGCGCCGAGGGCCTCTTCGCCTCGATCCTCTACATGCTCGTGGAGCCGACCGGCGCGATCGCCTTCGCCCCCGCGGGGCACCCGCCGCCGATCCTGCTCACGTCCGAGGCGTGCCAGCCCCTGGAGCCCCTCGTCGCCGGCCCGCTGCTCGGGGTCTTCGACGAGGCCGAGTGGCCGGTCACGCACGCCGCGCTGCCGCCCGGCGGGACGCTGGTGCTCTACACCGACGGACTGATCGAGGCCCGCCGCGGCGCCGACACCTTCGGCATCGAGCGGGCCTGCGAGGTGCTCGCCGCCGAGCGGCGCTCGGCACTGGAGCTGCGCATCGCGCGCGTCATCGCGGCGGCCCGGAGGCACGAGGACCAGCGCCTGCGCGACGACGTCGTGATCGTGGCGGTGGAGCGCCCCGTCCCGCTACCCTGGGCACCGTCGGCGCCCCCGGCCGAGGGGGTGGTGGAGGACGGTGCCGTCGGATTGACGGCGCCGGCGATCGGGAACCCGCGTGCATGACCACTGATCGACAGCAGCAGCAGGACGGACTGCCCCAGGAGGTCGAGGCGCTCGTGGGCGACGCCTCCGAGGGCGACTGCGTCAACCAGAGCCAGCTCGCCGAGGTCCTCGAGTCGATCAGCGCGGACGACGACGACGTCGCCCACGTCTACGGCCACCTCCGCGAGCGCGGCATCGACGTCACCGACGACTGCGGCCGCGAGGAGATCCCCCACACGCAGGTCGCCAACGGGGACCTCGCCGAGCAGACCACCGACGCGATGAACCTCTACCTCCGCGAGCTGCGGCGGCACCCGCTGCTGACGGCCGACGAGGAGGTGGAGCTGGCGAAGCGCGTCGAGTTGGGCGACAAGGAGGCGCGCGACCGGATGATCAACTCCAACCTGCGCCTCGTCGTGTCGATCGCCCGCCGCTACCAGGGCGGCTCGCTGAGCCTGCTCGACCTGATCCAGGAGGGCACGCTCGGCCTCATCCGCGCCGTCGAGAAGTTCGACTGGCGCCGGGGCTTCCGCTTCTCCACCTACGCGACGCTCTGGATCCAGCAGGCCATCCAGCGCGGCCTGGCCAACACCGAGCGCACGATCCGCCTCCCGGTGCACGTGGTGGAGCACCAGCAGCGCGTGTCCCGCGCCGAGCGCGAGCTGCTCGCCTCGCTGGGCCGCGACCCCACCGACGCCGAGATCGCGGAGCGCAGCCGGCTCTCCGAGGACCGCGTCGCCACCGTGCGGGAGCTGCCGCGCACCATCACCAGCCTCGACCGCCCCGTCGGCGAGGAGGGCGACGCCACGCTCGGCGACCTGATGGCCGCCGACAACCCCGAGCCCACGGCCGACCTGGAGCTCAATCTGCGCCACGAGGCCCTCGAGCACGCGCTCGCGGATCTCCCGGCGCGCGAGGCGCTGGTCCTGCGCCGCCGCTTCGGCCTGGGGAACGACGAGCCGATGACGCTGGCCCAGGTGGGCGAGGAGATCGGCGTCACCCGCGAGCGGGTCCGCCAGATCGAGCGCGACGCCCTGCGTCACCTGGCGGAGCAGCGCGAGCTGTCCGCGGCCCTCGGCGAAGCCGCCTAGCGCCGCCCGCACCCCCCACCCGTTCGGACGGTGCGGCGCCCCCCCGTTTGACCGCGCCCCGGCGGTTCCCTTGAATCGCCGACGTGCCGCTTTCCCGGTTCCTCGCGGCTGGGTCCGTCGCCGCCGCCGTCCTGGCGGGCCCCGCCGCCGCCCACGCCGCGACCATCACGGTGACCACCGCGGCTGACGCGGTGGGCGCCGACGGCGCGTGCTCGCTGCGCGAGGCCGTCTCCGCGGCCAACACCGACACCGCGCTCCCGGGCCCCGGCGAGTGCGCCGCGGGGACGCCGGCGGCGACCGACCGGATCGTCCTGGGCCCCGGCCTCTACCGCCGGTCCATCACGGGGGTCGGCGAGGACGCGAACGCGATGGGCGACCTGGACGTGACCGGCCCGCTCGAGATCCTGGGTGCCGGCGCGGCGGTCACGATCATCGACGCGGGCGGGATCGACCGGGTCATCGACGTGCGCCCCGGCGGCTCGCTGCGCCTCGCGGACGTCGCGCTCACGGGCGGCGCCGCCCCCGGCGGGCCGTCGGCTGCACCCGCGAGCGCCCCGGCGGGCTCCCCGGCGGCGGCCACCGGCGGGCCCGGCGGCGCCGGCGAGGACGGTGGCGGCGTGCGCGCCGCGGGCCCCCTCACCATCGAGCGAGGCCGCGTGAGCGGCAACGCGGGCGGCGACGGCGGCGCGGGCGGCGACGCGATCGGCGGCACCGGCTCCACCACCGGGACGCCCGGCGGCGCCGGCACCGGAGGGCCCGGCGGCCGCGGCGGCGCGGGCGCGATCTGGAGCTCCGGCGGCCTGACACTGGTGTCGACGGTCGTCTCCGGGAACCGCGGCGGTGCCGGCGGGCCCGGCGGCGCGGGCCGCGGCGGCACGGGCATCGGCGGGCTGGACGCGGCGACCGGCGGTGCAGGCACGGCCGGCGCGGGCGGCGACGGCGGCGCGGGCGCGATCGCGGCGGTCGGCGTGGTCGCCATCCGCGACAGCGCCGTGCTGGGCAACCAGTCCGGCGACGGCGGCGCGGGCGGCGACGGCACCGGCGGTTCGGCCGGCGGTGGCGGCGAGGGCGCCGACGGCGGCGCCGGCACCGGCGGCGCGGGCGGCAGCGGCGGCCCCGGCGGGGGCGTGGACGTCGCCGGCCCTGTCTCGGTCGAGCGCGCGACGGTGGCGTCCAACACCACCGGCCGCGGCGGCGCGGGCGGCGACGGCCTGGGCGGCTTCGGCGCCGCGCCCGACGGGCGGCCCGGCGCGGGCGTCGGCGGCGCGGGCGGCGCCGGGGGCGCCGGCGGCGGCCTGGTGGCGCGCACCAACTCGCTGACCCTCGTCAACACCACGCTGGCCGGGAACATCAGCGGCCCCGGGGGCGGCGGCGGCGGGGGCGGCTTCGGCGCCCGGCTCGGCCCCGGCTCGGCGGGCGGCGCCGGCGGACCGGGCGGCCCCGGCGGGGCGCTGGCCGTGACGGGCGGCACCGCCACCGGCAGCTTCCTGACCATCTCCGGCAACGGGTCCGGCGGCGCGGGCGAGGCCGGCGAGTCCGGCGCGTCCGGCAGCCCGGGCTCCGGCGGCGCCGCAGGCGCCCCCGGCCTGGGCGCCGGCGCGGGCATCTCCAGCGCCGTGCCCACCTCGGTCGCGGCCTCCGTGATCGCGGGCAACGCCTGCGACGGGGCCAGCCCGGTGGTCGACGGCGGCGGCAACGTCAACCACGCGGCGTCCGGCTGCCCCGGCACGGCGGGCGACGCGCGGCTCGGCGCCCTGGCGGCGAACGGCGGCGTGCCGCCCACCCTCCAGCCCGGCGCGGGCAGCGCGGTGATCGACCGCGTCCCCGCCTTCCTGGCCTGCCCCGCCACCGACGCGCGGGGCGCCACCCGCCCCGTCGGCGGGGCGTGCGACGTGGGCGCCTACGAGGTGGCGCCGCCCGTGGCGACGACCGGTGCGGCGACGGTGACCGGCGCCACGGTGCGGATCGCGGGGACGGTGGCCACGCGCGGGCTGGCGACCGGCGTCCGCGTCCAGATCGGCCGCACCACGTCCTACGGCACCGAGACCCCGCTCGTGACCCTCGCGGGCGACACCGGCCCCACCAGCGTCGGCGTCACGGTCGGCGGCCTGGTCGCGCTCACCACGTACCACTACCGCCTGGTGGCCTCCGGCCCGGACGGCACCAGCGTCGGCGCGGACCGCACGTTCACGGTCACCCCGCCGTCGGTCGCGGGGATCGGCCGGCCGCGGATCACGCGCCTGAAGGTGACCCCGAAGGCGTTCGCCCCCGTCCCGCGCGGCGGGTCGCGCACCGGCGCCCGCGACGGCCGCCCGCCGCTTGGCGCCCTCGTCGCCTTCCGCCTGTCCGAGCGGGCGTCGGTGGGCATCACGGTCACCCGCAGCATGCGCGGCAAGGTCGTGCGGGCCGGCAAGCGCGCGCGCTGCGTCCCGGTGTCGACCGGGACGAAGCTGAAGCGCGGCCGGGGCTGCGTCCGCGTCGAGACGCTCGGCACCGTCCGGCGGGCGGGGACGTCCGGGGCGAACCGCTTCGTGATCACCGGCAACGTCGGGACCCGGGCGCTCGCGCCGGGGACCTACCGCCTGACGTTCGTGGCCACCGACCCGGACGGGCAGCACTCGGCGCCCGCCCGGGTGGCGATCAGGATCCTGCCCGCGCCTCCGCCGCCTCTGCGCCGATCGGCGACGGGGGGATGAAGGTCACCTCGTGCGCCCGGGCGTTCGCCCGGCGGGCCGCATCCGCGCTGAGCGCCCCGAGCCGCACGAGCATCGCGAACTCCGCCCGCAGGCGGGTGCCGATCATCTCCGGCCCGTCCGTCGCGATCACGATCGGGATGCCGGCGGCCTCGAGCGCGAACACGACCTCCGCCATCTGAACCTCGTCGCGCACCGCGCCGGTGCGCACGTTCGAGGTGGGGCAGATCTCCAGCACCACGCCGGCCTCGAGGGCGGCCTCCTGCAGCCGGGGGTCCATGGCGGTGATGATCCCGTGCCCGACGCGGTCCACCCCGAGGGCGAGCACCTGGCGCATCTCCTCGATGAAGGGCCCGGGGTCGTGGGCGTTCACGCCCTCCTCGCCCGCGTGCAGCGTCACGCCGAGGCCCGCGTCGCGCGCCTGCGTCACGAGCGGGACCAGGTCCTCGTAGGGGTACGGCGGGCCGCTGCCGGCCGGGCGCGGGCCGCCGATGTCGATGGCGACCACGCCGCGGTCGCGGAACCGGATGGCGCGCTCCACGATCTCGGCGTTCAGCTCGGGCGGGAAGCCGCGGTCCATCATCAGGGTCAGGCCCGCGCGGATGGGGTACTCGAGCATCGCCCGGTCCACGCCGTGGACGGCGGCCATCACGATCGCGTCCAGGTCGCGCTCGCCGCCGCGGTTGCGCTTCGCGGGGTTGAAGCGGATCTCGTGGGTGGTGATCCGCTGCGCCCGGTAGCCGCCGGAGATCATCCCGTGGACCGCGCGGAACACCCCCTCCGGGCTGCTCTGGATCAGCTCGGTGAGGTGGTAGATCCGGTCGAGGCCGTCCAGGCCGTCGGTGCCGGCGCCGACGTTGGTGGCCGACGCGAACGCCCAGTAGTCGGGGTAGGGGAGCTTGATGCCCTGCTCGTGGGCCAGCTCCCACATGGTGGCGGCGTCGACCCCCCCGCCGAGGTGCGCGTGCAGCTCGGCGAGGGGCTCGTCGTCCGCGAAGACCCAGTTCACCCCGGCGGCGTCCTCTCGCGCCGGGCGGACCGCACTAGGAGGTGGCCTGCGCCCCGGCGCCGACGAGCGGCTGGAGCTCGCCCTCCTGGAACATCTCGGTGACGATGTCGCAGCCGCCGACGAGCTTGCCGTCCACGAAGAGCTGCGGGATCGTCGGCCAGTCGGACCAGCCGGAGAGCACCACGCGGATGCGCGGGTCCACGAGGATGTCGCGGGCGCCGTACTCAACCCCGAGGTGGTTCAGGATCTGGACCACCTGGTTCGAGAAGCCGCAGCGCGGCATGTCCGGCGTGCCCTTCATGTAGAGGAAGACCTTGCTCCCGGCGACCTCGGACTGGATCTGGTCGAGGATCTCCTGCTCGGTCATCGTCAGCGTGTCGCTCATGTCGCCTCCGGTGCGCGCGTTCTGAGGGCCAGCGCGTGGATGCTGCCGTCGTCGAAGCGGCGCTGGACGGCCGCGTAGACGAGCTTGTGCTGCTCCAGGCGCGTCAGACCGGCGAACTGGGGAGCCACCACCTCGGCGGCGAGGTGATCGCCACCGCCCTGGTCCACGACGTTCGCCGTCGCTCCGGGGAGCGCGGTCTCGATCATGGACGTGAGCTCGGACAGGTCCGCCATCGGGCCCCAGGATAGCGGGCGCCGATCGCGGGCCGCCCGGGGGTGCGGGCGGCCCGCCCCAGGCCCTAGGCTTCCGGTGCCTGCGGCGGATCCCGGCGCGCCGCGCGAGACGAGGGGTGACGAGGGTGAAGAAGATCGAGGCCTACATCCGCCACGAGGCGCTCGAGGGCATCCACGACCGCCTCGCGGCGATGGGCCTCCCCTCCATGACCATCACGGAGGCGAAGGGCTCCGGCCGTCAGAAGGGGTTCACCGAGAGCTACCGCGGCGCCCGCTCCACGATCTTCCTCCGGCCGAAGCTGAAGCTCGAGATCGCGGTCGACGACGTCGACCTGGAGCGGACCCTCGACGTGATCCTGGAGCTCGCCCACACCGGGCAGCCGGGGGACGGCAAGATCTTCATCTTCGACATCGAGGAGGCGATCCGCGTCCGCACCGGCGAGCGCGGCCCGATCGTCCTCGAGTCGCACGAGGACGACGACCGCCGCCGTCCGGAGTTCTAGGCACACACCGTCCGGCCGGGGGGTGTCCCCGGAGCCTGACCGGCGCACCATCGGAGCGTGCGCCGCATCGTCCCGCTCCTCATCCTCCTCGCCGCCGCGGCGGTCCCGGCGTCCGCCGCCGCCGCGGACGAGCCGGTCGTCCTCGCGGGCGCGGCGATCCCGCGCATCGAGCCGTTCACCGCGGAGGCCGTCCCCTGCGGCGCCACCAGTTGCCTGCGCATCACGTTCCGGGCCCGGGGCGCGATCGGCCCCCGGCTGGTCTGGCACCTGACGGTGGTGCGCCCCGACGGCGCCGCCGTCTACGACGGCAGCGGGAGGACCCGCCGCGGCCACCGTGTCGTCGGCATCCTGGAGCCGTCGTCCCCGCCGCCGTGCGGCCGCTACCGGCTCCTGCTGCGGGTGACCGCCCCCGGCGGCGACCACGTGGACGCCGCCCGGGCCGTCGCCCGGCGCCACGGCTGCGTCAGGCCGGGGCGTCCCCCCGCAGCAGCTCCCTGAGCGCCTCGGGGTCGGTGACGGGGGCCTGGCAGGCGAAGCGCCGGCAGACGTAGGCGGCGGGGGCGCCGTCCACGAGCGGGCGGCCCTCCAGGAGCGGCGCGGCCGCGACCGCCCCGGAGTCGTCCGGGTCGCCGGCGGCGATCACGTCGTAGGGGCCCGCCCCCTCGCGGGCCGCGCGGATCAGCGCGGCGGTCGCCGGGTCGTCGGGCGGGCCCACCACCGCGATCTCGTTGCGGTCGGCCAGCAGGTTGTCGAGCGCGACCAGGGCGGTGCCGAACGCCTGCGGGAAGCGGGCCATGTCGGTGCGCACGAGCATCAGCGCCCGCCCGGCGCGGCCCTCCAGCTCCGCGTCGCCCGTCAGGTCGGCCAGGCGGATCAGCACGTGCGCGGCCTGCGAATTGCCCGCGGGGGTCGGGTGGTCCTCCACCTCGCGGGTGCGGGCGACCAGGCGCTCGCCGTCGCTGGGGGAGAAGAAGAAGCCGTCGCCGTCCGGGTCGGCGAACAGCGCGACCATCCGGTCGGCGAGGTCGCGCGCCGCCGCCAGCCACCGCGGCTGGAACGTCGCCTCGTAGAGCCGCAGCAGACCGTGGACCAGGTCGGCGTGGTCGTCGAGCTGCCCCAGGTGGACCGATCCGTCGTCGCGCGGCGSCACCCGCCGCAGACGCCCGTCCACCACCAGCTCGTCCAGCACGGCGGCCGCGGTCGCGATCGCGGCGTCCACGTAGTCGCCGCGCCCGAAGACGATCCCGGCCTCCGCGAGCGCCGCGATCGCCAGGCCGTTCCAGGCGGCCACCAGCTTGTCGTCGCGGGCCGGAGCCGGGCGCGACTGCCGCGCCTGGTAGAGCGTCTCGCGCGCCTGCACCAGCAGCGGGCCGGCGTCCTCGCCGAGCTGCTGCGACACCTGGTCGAGCGGCGCGGCCACGTGGAGGATCGACCGCCCCTCGAAGTTCCCCTCCTCCGTGACCCCGTACCGGAGGGTGACCGCCTTCGCCTGCTGGGGCGTCAGCAGCTCCCGGAGCTCCTGCGGCGTCCACACGAAGAACGCGCCCTCGCCGCCGGGCGAGTCGGCGTCCTGCGCCGAGCCGAACCCGCCGCGCGGCAACCGCATCTCGCGCAGCAGGTAGTCGAGGGTCTCCTGCGCGATCCGGCTGTGGGCCGGCGAGCCGGTCACCCGGAACGCCAGCGTGTACGCGCGTGCCAGAAGCGCGTTGTCGTACAGCATCTTCTCGAAGTGGGGCACCAGCCAGCGCCCGTCGACGCTGTAGCGGTGGAAGCCGCCGCCCACCTGGTCGTAGATCCCGCCGCCGGCCATCCGCCCCAGGGTCAGCTCCAGCATCTCCCGGGCGTGGGGGGCGTCCGGGCGCCGCCACAGCCGCCGCACCAGGAACTCGAGGGCCAGGGACGGCGGGAACTTGGGGGCGCCGCCGAAGCCGCCCTGCTCCGCGTCGAACAGCCGCGCCAGCCCCACGGTCGCGTCGTCCAGGATCTGCGCCGTCAGCGCCTCTTCCGACGCCGGCCGCTCCGACAGGCTCGCCAGCCGTCGCGACACCTCCGTCGCCTGCGCCTCCACGTCCTCGCGCCGGTCGCGGTAGGCCGCCGCGATCGCGCGGCACAGGTCCGAGAAGCCGGGCAGGCCGCCGCGGGCGGTCCTCGGGAAGTAGGTGCCGGCGTAGAACGGGCGCCCGTCGGGGGTCAGGAACACGGTCATCGGCCAGCCGCCCGACCCCGACAGCGAGATGGTGGCCTGCATGTAGAGGGCGTCCACATCGGGGCGCTCCTCGCGGTCGACCTTCACGTTCACGAACAGGTCGTTCATGACGGCGGCGGTGTCGGGGTCCTCGAACGACTCGTGCGCCATCACGTGGCACCAGTGGCACGACGAGTAGCCGATCGACAGCAGCAGCGGCCGGTCCTCGTCCCGCGCGCGGGCCAGGGCCTCGTCGCCCCACGGGTACCAGTCCACCGGGTTCTCGGCGTGCTGGCGCAGGTACAGGCTGGACTCGCCCGCGAGCCGGTTCATCCCCGAGAGGATAGAGCGGGACGGATTGCGGGCGTCCGCTACGGTCTCCCTGTGACCGATCCGTTCATCGTCGCCGCCGGGCCCACCCCGGCCCGCAACGCCGAGAGCCGGTGGCGCCAGGTGGCGCTGCTCGCCGCGTCGTCCGCGCTGGGCGACGACGGCCGCGCCGCCACCGGCCTGGCGGCTGCCCTCCTCGCGCTGGACCACCCGGGGGCCGCCGCCCAGGCGCTCGCCCGGGCCGACGCCGCCGACCCGTGGGCGCGGTGGTGGGGCGTGCTCGCCGCCGGCCAGTCCGCCGGTGCCGAGGGGCTGCGCGCCGCGCTCGACTCGGCCCGCGCCGTCCCCGCCGCCGGCCCCGACGCCCGCGAGGTGGCCCGCCGCCTCGAGGACCTGGACGCCGAGCTCACCGCGTTCGGCGGCGGCCCCGCCGACGGCGCCCGCTTCGCCGTGCTCGGCCACCGCGCGCGGCCGGAGCGGCGGATGCTCATCGGCGGGCGCTCCTCGGCCGCGTTCCTGGTCGACCCCGGCTGGGACGCGCTCCGCATCGTCCGGCTGGCGCCGTCCGAGGGGCCGTCGGCCGGCAACCGGGCGCACCTGACGCTCGAGGAGATCATCGGCGCCGTCCGGCGCGGCGAGGCCGGGCCCGGCTGGGACGTCCCGGGCGACGAGCCGCCGTCACTCGATCCGCTGGCGATGCTCGGCGCGCTGCGCGAGGACCCCGCCGCCCGCGACCGGCGCCTCGTGCGCCTGGCACAGGAGGTCGCCGAGGAGCGCGAGCGGCTGGTGGAGGAGCGCGCCGCCATCGCCGAGGAGCGCGCGATCCTGGCCGCCCAGGCGGCGCGCAGGCCGCGGCCGCGGCCGGTGGCCGACACGGCCGCCGACCCGGTCGCCGTGCCGCGCACGCCCGCCGAGGCCGCCGACCTCCTCGGGGTCACCGCCGGCGCGCCCGCCGCCGAGGTGGAGCGCGCCTACCGCGACCAGGTCACCCGCTGCCACCCGGACCGGGTCGCCGGCCTCCACCCCACCATCCGGGGCCAGGCCGAGGGTCTGACCGTCGCGCTCAACGCGGCCCGCGACCTGCTGCTCGGCCGCGTCACGCGCCGCCGGAGTCAGCGCGCGAGCGGGTAGCAGCGGCCGCTCGTGGGCGTCGCCGCGCTCCGCGAGGCGGACGTCGAGGGGACGATTCCAGCGCGGCTGCACCACGTTGCGCAAGCGGTGCCCGACGCCCTGGCGCTCGACGACGGAACCGATGCGCTGACCTACGCGGAACTGACCCGCCGCGCGCAGGGCGTGGCGTGGTCGGTGGCCGAGCGTGGCTGCGCGCCGGGCGAGCCGGTCGCCCTGCTGCTGCGCCAGGGTGCCGGGGCGGCCGTCGCCGCGCTCGGCGTCCTCGCCGCCGGCGGCGCGTGCGCGCCCCTCGATCCGGATGACCCGCCGGCCCACCTCGCCGCGCTCTGCGACCGCCTCCGGGCCCGCCTCGTACTCGCCGACCGCGGCAGCGCCTCCGCGGCCCGCGCGCTCGCGACCGCGGACCGGGCGGTGGTGGTCGTGGACGACCCCGTCCGCGTGGAGCGATCCGCGTCGCCCGCCCGCGGCGCCCCCGACGGGCTCGCCTACATCCACTTCACCTCAGGATCGACCGGCCGCCCGAAGGGCGTGATGGACAGCCATCGCACGGTCCTCGACAACGTCCTGCGCTACACGCGGACGCTCGCGATCGTCCCGCGCGACCGCCTGACCGCGCTGCAGCCGCCGGCGTTCAGCGGCGTCGTGTCGAGCACGCTGGGTGCCCTGCTGAACGGGGCGACGCTCCTCCCGATGCGCGCGTCCGACGGGGTGGCCGCGCTGGCCGCGGCCGTCCGCGGGCGCCGGGCGACGATCTACCACTCCGTGCCGTCCATCCTGCGGAGCATGGTCGCCGTGGACGGCGGCCTGTTCCCCGACGTCCGTGTCGTGCGCCTGGAGGGCGACCGCGCCACGGCCGCCGACGCCGCGCTCGCCCGGCGCCACTTCCCGGCGGCCGTCATCGCCAACGGGCTCGGGACCACCGAGACCGGGCTCTGCCGTCAGCTCCGTATCGGGGCGGCCGACCCCCTCCCCGACGACGGCCCGCTGCCGGTCGGCCACCCCGTCCCCGGGGTCGAGGCGGTGGTGCTCGATCGGCGCGGGAGCCCGGCGCCGGCCGGCGTCGCCGGCGAGATCGTGGTGATCGGGCGGCACCTGGCGCTCGGCTACTGGGAGGAGCCGGAGCTCACCGCGGCGGCGTTCGCTCCCGAGCCGGCCGACCCGGCGCGCCGCCGCTACCGGACGGGCGACCTCGGGCGCATGCGCCCGGACGGCTGTCTCGAGTACCTGGGCCGGCTCGACGGCGGGCTGAAGGTGGGCGGCCGGCGCGTCGAGCCCGCGGAGGTCGAGGCGCACCTGCTCGCCATCCCCGGGGTGCGCGAGGCCGTCGTGGCAACGCGTCCCGGGCGGCGCGGCGAGGGCGTGCTCACCGCCCGGGTCGTCCTCGCGCCGGGTGCCCCCGGGCCCGCGGACCTGCGCGCGGTGCTGCGCGAGCGCCTGCCCGCGGCCATGGTCCCCGCGGAAATCGCGCCGGTCGGGCGGGTCGCCCTGACGGCCGCGGGCAAGCTCGACCGCGCGGCCGTCGTGATCGACGGCCGCCGGACCCCGGCCCCGCCGCGCGACGCCGACGAGGAGCGCCTGGTGGCCATCTGGCGGGCGGTGCTGGAGCGCAACGACATCGGCGTGCACGACGACTTCGCTGCGCTCGGCGGCGACTCCCTCGCAGCGGCCGAGCTGCTCGCCGCGCTGGAGGAGGAGGGGTGGCGCGGGGCCGGCGCGGCGCTCGTCCGCGCGCGCACCATCGCCGACCTGGCGCGGGAGCTGCGGGGCGAGGGGCCGGCCCCGCCGGGGGCCGGGATCGCCGCGCTCCGGGCGGGCGGTCCGGGGGCGCCGGTCGTGCTGGCGTACGGATCGCACATCGGCCTCGCGCACTACGCCGCGCTGGTGCCGCACCTGCGCGGTGACCGCCCCGTCTGGGGGCTCGAGGCGCCCCCGGACGGACCCGCCACGGTCAGTGAGCTCGCCGCCGGGCACGCCGCCGCGCTGCGGGCCGCGGCCCCCCGCGGGCCCGGCCTGGTCGCCGGCTTCTGCTCGGGCGCCATCCTCGCCGCCGAAGTCGCGCGCGCGCTCCGCGCCACCGGCGCGGCGGTGCCCCTCGCGCTGATCGGCATCGACGCGGGCGACTTCCCCGGCCTGGTGCCCCGGGCCGGGCTCGCCCGGCACCGGGCGAGCCGGCGGCCGGCGGCTCGCCTCCGCCGTCACCTGTCGCTCAGTCGCGCCGAGCGGGCGCTCGCCATGCGCGTCCTCGCGCGCGACCTGCGCGCCCGCCGCGGGGCCGACTCCTTCGGCCCGGCGTTCCACCGCCCGGACCGGATCCCGGGGGCGGCGCTCCTCGTGCTGTCGGAGGACCAGACCGCGCGCTGGACCGACGAGCCGGCGCGCGACTGGTCCGGGCTCGCCGACGCGGTCGAGGTGCAGATGGTCCGCGCGTCCAACGGCGACCTGGTGCGCGAGCCCGCCGTGGGCGAGGTCGCGCGGTTGCTGGACGGCGCGGTCGGGGCTCAGCGCGCCAGCGGGTAGCGCCGCCCGCGCCACTTCGGGCCCAGCCCGATGAGCCGCTCGAACGCGCCGCGGGCGGTGGCCCCGGCCAGCACCACCATCCCGAGCGGCAGCGTGGGGGCGTAGCGGGCGGGGGTCGGGACCGCCCACGACGAGAGCCGCTGCAGCGCGGCCATCGACGCGACCCCCGCCAGGCCGATCGCGGCGAGCCGGCCGTCGCGCGCCCGCACCCCGGCCGCCGTGGCCGCGGCGGGCGCGAGCGCGACGGCGGCGATCACGCCGGCGCCCACCAGCCCCTTCGCCGGGGGCCCGACGGCCGCGAACGACGCGTTCTTGCTCCAGCCGTCCCAGACCTCCCGGGCGCCGTGGTACATCCGCAGCCGCACCAGCCCGCCGGCGGGGACCGGCACGAGCTGGGCGCCGAACCGCTTGATGGCGGCGGCCAGGCACACGTCGTCGACCATCCGGGTGCGGATGCCCCGGTGGCCGCCGACCGCGTCGTAGAGGCGCCGCTTCACCAGGATGTAGCCGCCCGCCGCGATCGCCACGCGGCTGTCGTCCTTCCGGGCGAGCGGGCCGGGCGCCACGAAGGTCCCGATCGCGACCAGCGCCGCCGGCGTCACGACCCGCTCGGCCACGCCCCCGCAGAGGATGGTCGGGAACATCGTGAGCCCGCCACGGCCCAGGCGCCGGGCGAGGGCCATCGTGCGGCCCAGCGAGTCGGGCGCGTGGACGACGTCGGCGTCGGTGAACAGCAGCCAGTCGCCGGTGGCCCGCTGCACGCCCTGCCAGCAGGCCCAGCTCTTGCCCACCCAGCCGTCCGGGAGGGGCGCGCCCGAGATCACGGCGACCCGCGGGTCGTGCTCCGCCGCCTCCCGCGCGGCGGCCAGGGTGCCGTCGCGGGACTGGTCGTCGACCACGATGACCTCCAGGTCGTCCCACTCCAGCGCGCGGAGGCTGCGGACGGCGCCGCCGATGCCGCGCTCCTCGTCGCGGGCCGGGACGACCACGCTCACGCGCGGGCCGTCGCGGAGGGGCGGCTCGTCGTCCGGCCGCACGGCGCGCCGGCGCTCATGCAGGGCGAGGGCGGCGGCGCCGGCCCACAGGGCCGTGGCGACCCCGGCCGTCAGGCGGGCGCTCATCCGCGCGAGCGTATCCTCGCGCGGTGAGCGTCGTCGCCCTGGTCCTCGCCGCGGGCGCGGGCACGCGGATGGGTCGCCCCAAGCAGCTGCTGCCCGTCGGCGGGCGCCCGATGCTCCAGCACGCCGTCGACGCGGCCGCGGCCGGCGGACTGGGCGAGCTGGTCGTGGTGCTGGGCCACGCGGCCGGCGAGGTGGCGGCGGCCCTCGTCCTGCCGCCGGGCGCGCGGACGGTGGTCAACGACCGCCACGCCGAGGGACAGGCCACGTCGCTCGCCGCCGGCCTGGCCGCGATGCCCGCCGACGCGGCGGCCGCGCTCGTGCTGCTGGGGGACCAGCCGGAGGTGCGCCCGCACGCCGTCCGGGCCGTCGTGGCGGCGCGCCGGCCGGGCGGGCCGCCGATGCTGCGGGCCGCGTACCGCGGCCGGCCCGGCCACCCGGTGCTGCTGGAGCGCGCGCTCTGGCCCGAGGTCGCGGAGCTGCGCGGCGAGGGCGGCGGCCGGGTGCTGGCGGCCCGCGACCCGGCCGCGCTCGGGCTCGTGGAGGTTGGGGGCGACCCGCCGGAGGACGTCGACACCCCCGAGGACCACGAACGCCTCCTCTCCCGCTGGGAGGCCGCGGCGGGGTAGGGTCGCCGCCGTGCTGAAGAAGATCCTGATCGGCCTGGCGGCGCTCGTGGTGATCGTCGCGGTGGCGGTCGGGGTCACGTTGTACGTCACCCGGGCGCCGGAGCCGGGCGCGTTCTACGACCCGCCGGAGATCGCCGCCGGCACCGCGCCGGGAACGCTTCTGCGATCCGAGCGGTTCACCCCCGATGGCCTCCCCGAGGGCGCGGAGGCGTGGCGCATCCTCTACGTCACGGAGGGCCCCGGCGCGCCGGTCCCGGTGAGCGGGATGGTGTTCACCGGCGCGGCGGCGCGCGAGGCGGAGGGGCCGCGCCCGGTCATCGCCTGGGAGCACGGGGCGATCGGCGTGGCCCGGGGGTGCGCCCCGAGCCTCCTCGAGGACCCGGCGGTCGTGGTCGGCCCGCTGGACGCAACCCTCGCCCGGGGCTGGGTGGTGGTGGCCACCGACTACCCGGGCCTCGGCGCGCCCGGATTCCACCCGTTCCTGATCAGCGACGAGACGGGCCGGTCCGTGCTCGACGCCGTCCGCGCCGCCCGAGAACTGGATGCGGGGGTCGAGATCGGGAACCGGTACGCGCTGTGGGGCGAGTCGCAGGGCGGCCACGCCGCGCTGTCGGCGGGCCAGGTCGCGACCGAGGGCTACGCCCCCGACCTGGACCTCGTGGGCGTCGCCGCGGCGGCACCCGCCACCGACCTCGCGCCCCTGATGCGCGTGGCGCTCACGCGGCCGGCCGGCAAGGTGCTCGCCTCCCAGGCCGTCGTGCAGTGGACGACGGCCTACCCGGAGCTGTCGTTCGACGGCGCGATCACGCCGGTCGCGCGGCCCCTGGTGCGGGCGATCGCCCGTCGATGCATCTTCCCGGACTTCTTCGTGGTGGCGGCGCAGACGGTGCTGTTGCCGAAGACGCTGCTGCGGTTCGACATCACCGCCGACCCGCGCTGGGCGCGCCGCCTCGCGGAGAACACGCCGTCGCGGCCCATCGGCGTGCCCGTGCTGCTCGCGCAGGGACAGGACGACGTGGTGGTCGACCCGGGCGTGCAGGCTCGCTACGTGGCGAAGCGGTGCGCCGCCGGGCAGGACATCCTGTTCCGCGAGTTCCCCGGCACGGGCCACGTGGACGTCATGCGCCCGGCGACGCCCGTGTTCGTCGACTGGACCGCCCGCCGCTTCGCCGGCGAGGACCCGCCGCCGGGCTGCGGCGCGTAGCCGCTACTCGTCGGCCCACCAGTCGCGCCGGCCCTCCACGTCCTCGCGCCGGCCCTCCCCGAGGCTCGGCGCGCCGATGACGAGGATCTCGAGGCCCTCCGGCCCGGCCTCGTAGCCGCGCCACGTCCCCGGCGGGACGCGGACCGCGTCCCACTCCCGGAGCTCGAGGACCTCGTCGTCGAGCTTCATCCGCCCGCTCCCGCACACGACGACGTACACCTCCTCCTGCGTCCTGTGCGTGTGGCCGTACGGGAAGCGGTAGCCGGGCGGGATGCGCTGGTGGCTCAGGCCGGACTCCCGGAGCTCGAGGGCGTCGGTCGCCAGGTGGAACTCGAGGTCCGGCGCGCCGTCGAACCGGGGCCCGACGTCCTCGAGATCCTCCTTCAGGTTCCTGTGCGTGAACGGCACGGACACTCCTCTACTCGGCAGCGTTCTCCAGCACGGCCCTCGAGCGCAGCCCGCCGCCGGCCAGCATCGTCAGCACGTCGGTCGCCTGCTCCATCGGGAATCGGTCCACCACGGTGCGGACCCTCCCGGCGGCGGCGAGGTCGAGCACCTCGCGCATCTGCGCGCGGTTCCCCAGGATCGAGCCCTGGACCCGCTGGCCGCGGTCGAACGGCATGGCCCGGACGGTGAGCGGCACCCCGCCGGCGAGCGTTCCGCCCCACTTTAGCGTCCGGAGCGCCTGCGTCGTCACGTCGTCGGAGGGCGCGAACGTGATCACGGCCTCCGCGCTGTCGGCGATCGCGTCGAGGGCGTCGGGGTCGGTGGAGTCCACCGTGCGGGTCGCGCCGAGCTCCTCGGCCACCCGCAGGTGGTCGGCGCTGCGGCCGACGGCCACCACGTCGGCGCCCGTGAGGAGCGCGAACTGGACCGCCATGTGGCCGACGCCGCCCAGGCCGAAGACCGCGACCGTGTCGCCCGGCCCCACGTCCAGGTGCCCCACCGCGCCGTACGCCGTGATCCCCGGGCAGAAGAGCGGCGCCGCCTCGACCAGGTCGAGCGCGTCGGGGACGCGGTACGCGTGGGCGGCGTTCGCCGTCATGTACTCCGCGTAGCCCCCGTCGACGTGCTCGCCGGTGATGACGCGCCGGTGGCACAGCTGCTCCCGCCCGCTGGTGCAGAACTCGCACTCCTCGCACGTCCACCACAGCGGCTGGACGCCGACGCGGTCGCCCTCCGCGAACCTGTCGACGCCGTCGCCGAGCGCCGCGACGACGCCCGTCACCTCGTGCCCGGGGACGATCGGGCTGATGGCGGGGACGCCGCCGTCCACCCAGTCGCCCTCGATCGTGTGGAGGTTCGAGCGGCAGACCCCGCAGGCGGCGACCTTCAGCAGGATCTGGCCGGCGCCGGGCTCCGGCACCCCGGTGCGGCGCCAGTGCAGGGGACGCTCCGCGATCGGGGCGGGCCGGTCGAGCTGGTTGGCGTACATCTCGGCGGGGGTCATTGGCGCACGCTACGGATTGTGGCGCGGCTGCCGCCCCCGGGGCGTCACAGCCGGGCGATCACGTCGGCCACCTCCTCCAGGCTCTGGAGGTTGTGGCCGGGGCGGAACACGTCCACGTGGGGGAGGGCGGCGGCCATGCCGCGGGCGAGCGGCTCGTAGCGGTCCCCGCCCTTGAGCGGGTTGAGCCAGATCACGTGGTGCGCCAGCCGCGACAGGCGCGCCATCTGCTCGCCCAGCAGCTCGGGGTCGCCCACGTCGAGGCCGTCGGACAGGATCACGCACACCGACCCGCGCACCACCCGGGTCCGGCCCCACTCGTCGCAGAGCCGCTTGATGCTCGCGCCGATCCGGGTGCCCCCGTCCCAGTCGGTCACCTCCTCCGCGGCCGCGGCGAACGCGGCATCCGGGTCGGAGGCCGCCAGGGCGCGGGTCATCCGGGTCAGGCGGGTGCCGAACGCGAAGGCCTCCCAGTCCGGGCCGCTGTGCAGCGCCGCGTGGGCGAACATCGCGAGCGCCCGCGAGTACGTCGACATCGAGCCGGAGACGTCCAGCACCAGCAGCAGCCGCCGCCGCTGCCGCCGCCGCGTCCGCCACGCCCGGTCGATCGGCTCCCCGCCCGTGCGCATCGCCCGGCGGAGCGTGCGGCGCAGGTCCGGGTCGCCGGCCCGGGCCGGGCGGCGCCGCCGGGTGCGCCGCTCGGGCGCGCGCAGGCGCAGGCGGGCCATCAGCCGCCCGAGCAGCCGGATCTCCTCGGGCGTGCAGCGGGCGAAGTCCTTCCGCCGCAGCGCCTCGATCGGGCTCGCCAGGTTCGACTGGGCCTCCCCCTCCTGCCGGCCGCTGGAGAGGCCGAGCTCGGTGGCGGTGAGCATCCGCTGCCGCCGGTCGGCCACCGGCTGGCCGGGCGGCTGCGGCGGCGTCATCCCGAACACGTCCTGGAACGCCCGGTCCAGGGCCGCGATGTCCTCCCGGCGCGACACGAGCGTCGCCCGCGCCGCCCAGTAGAGGTCGCCGACTCCGAGGTGGCGGGACGCCTCGGCGAAGGACAGGATCCGGCCGGTCCCGACGGGGACCCCGGCCGCGCGCAGGGACGACGCCAGACCGACGACGCCCTCGAGGGGGTCGCTCAGGCCGTCATCCCCCCATCACCTCCGGGAGGAGCCGCCGGACGGCGGCCTGGTCGTCGTGGTTCTTGATCGCCCAGCCCAGCGTCTCCAGGGCCGCGGCCTCGTCCATCCGCCCGATGCCGAGGGCCGCGAGGGCCCGCGCCCAGTCGATCGACTCCGCCGGCCCGGGCGGCTTCGCCAGGTCCATGCCACGGAGCGTCGCGACGACGTCGGCCACCTGCCGGGCGAGCGCCTCCGAGGCCTCGGGGGCGCGGAGGCGGATGATCGCCACCTCCCGGTCGCGGTCGGGGTAGTCGATCCAGTGGTACAGGCAGCGGCGCTTCAGCGCGTCGTGCAGCTCGCGGGTGCGGTTGGAGGTGAGCACCACGACGGGGGGCGCCTCGGCGGTGATCGTGCCGATCTCGGGGATCGTCACCGCCGCGTCGGCGAGCACCTCGAGCAGGAACGCCTCGAACTCCTCGTCGGCCCGGTCGAGCTCGTCCACCAGCAACACCGCGCCGGCGCCGGCGCGGACGGCGCGCAGCAGGGGGCGCTCCACCAGGAACTCCGGCCCGTACAGCTCGGCGGCGCGCTTCGAGGGGTCGAGCGCGCCCTCCTGGAGCGTCCGCGCGTACAGCAACTGGCGGGCGTAGTCCCACTCGTAGAGCGCCTGGCCGGCGTCGATGCCCTCGTAGCACTGCAGCCGGATCAGCTCGGCGCCGAGCACCCGCGCGAGGGTCCGCGCGATCTCGGTCTTCCCGACCCCCGGCTCGCCCTCCAGCAGCAGCGGCCGGCGCAGCGTCAGCGCCAGGTACGCGGACACCGCCAGCCCGCGGTCCGCGATGTAGGACTCGCCTGCGAGTGCGTCCTTGAGCTGCTCGACGTCGGTGAAAGCCACCGGTTCCTCCCTGCTCGGGCCAGGCTTGTGATGATATTGACCAGGTGGGGGGGCGGATCTAGGGTCGTCCCCCGGTCAGATCGAAGGGGCGGTTCTTCCCGTGCGCGACGTGCTTCCGACGCTCGAGGGGTGGATCCGCGAGGGACGGCGCGCGTCCCTCGGCACCGTGGTGCGGACGCAGCGGTCGGCGCCGCGCCTGCCCGGCAGCGTGATGGCCGTGTCCGAGACCGGCGAGGTCGCCGGGTCCGTCACCGGCGGCTGCGTGGAGCCGGCGGTGTACATCCAGAGCGAGGAGGTCCTCCAGGGCGGCCCGCCGCGGCTCGCGAGCTTCGGCTACGCCGACGAGGACGCCATGGAGGTGGGGCTGCCCTGCGGCGGCTCCGTCGACGTGTTCATCGAGCCGCTCGACGCGGAGCTGGTCACGCAGGTCGCCGACGCCGTGCGCGACGAGCGTCCGATCGCGTACGTCACCGCGCTCGGCGGCGACGAGCCCGGCCGGGCGCGCGTGGTGGAGCGCGGCGAGGACGGCGACGCCGTGGACTCGGCGGCCCGCCCGCTGCTGGCGCTCGGGCGCAGCGAGATCATCGACGTCGGCGGCACCGACTGGTTCGTCTCGTCGATCGTCCCGCGGCCCGCGATGTACGTGTTCGGCGCGATCGACTTCGCGTCGTCGCTCGCGACCCTCGGCCGGTTCATGGGCTACCGGGTCACGGTGTGCGACCCGCGGGCGATCTTCGTGACCAAGGCGCGCTTCCCGGATGCGGACGAGCTCGTCACGGAGTGGCCGCAGGAGTTCATCGCCCGCGCCCCCGTGGACGAGCGCACCGCGATCTGCGTGCTCACCCACGACCAGAAGTTCGACGTGCCCGCACTGCAGGCGGCCCTGAGGACGCCCGCCGGGTACATCGGGGCCATGGGGAGCCGCAACACGACCGACCGGCGCCGCGCCGCGCTGCTGGCCGAGGGCGTGACCGAGGAGGAGCTCGCCCGGGTCCACGCCCCTATCGGCCTCTCCATCGGCGGGAAGACGCCCGAGGAGGTCGCGATCGCCATCGGCGCGGAGATCGTGCAGGTGGCCAACGCCGCCCGGCCGGCGCAGCCGGCACCGGCCGGCCGCGCCTGAGCGCCGCGGTGGGGCAGGGCCGGGGGTCGGTGGAGGCGAGGCGTCCCAACCCGTGGCTCGCGCTCGACGCCGGCACCGACCCCGTGGCGCGGGCACGCGAGCTGCGCCGCGCGCACGCCGACTTCGTGGGGGGCGGCGCGGCCGCGCCGCCGCTGGCGGTCCGCGCGGTCATCGCCCAGTCGTGGCGCCGCTCGGCCGGGGCGGGGGTCCGCCCCGAGGGGCACGTGGCGCCGCGCGTCCACTCCGACCAGGAGCTGCGCGAGCTCCGCGAGGAGCACCCGCTGGCGCGGATGATGCCGACGTTCCGCAGCCTCCTCTCGGACGTCGCCCGGACGCTCCAGCACTTGGTGGTCGTGTGCTCGGCGGAGGGTGAGCTGCTCTGGGTGGAGGGCCCGCCGCGGGTGCGGGTGCTCGCCGAGGACCGGATGAACTTCACCGAGGGGACGCTCTGGAGCGAGGCCGGCGCCGGCACCAACGCGCTGGGCACGGCGATCGCCGTGCGCCACCCCGTCCAGGTGTTCTCGGCGGAGCACTTCAACGCGACGGTCCACCCGTGGACGTGCTCGGCCAGCCCGATCTTCGAGCCGCGCACGGGCCGCCTGCTCGGCACGGTCGACCTGACCGGGCCGTACCGGATGGCGCACCCCCACAGCCTGGCGCTGGTGACCGCGGCGGCGGGCGCGGCGACCGGGTCGATGCACCAGGAGCTGTGGCGCGACGACGAGCGGCTGCGCGAGGCCTACATCCGCCGCCACGCCCACCTGGGCCGCCGGCCGACGGGCGTCGTGGCCCGGTCGGGCCGGGTGGTCATGGCCGACCCCATCGGCTGGCTCGGCACCGACGTGGGCATCCCGGGGGACGGCGGGGTCGGCTTCCTTCCCGGGGGCCGGACCTTCCGGGCGGAGGAGCTGCCCGGGACCGGCGGCTACCTGGTGTGGGCGGCGGACGAGGGCGACGGCCGGCCGGCGCTGCGGCTGCGGCTGCGCCTGCTCGGCGGGGTGGAGGCGTCCATCGACGGGCACCCCCTCCACCTGAGCCCCCGCCATGCGGAGATCCTGGCGCTGCTCGCGGCGTTCCCGGAGGGGCTGTCCGCCGGCGAGCTGGGGGCCGCCCTCCACGGCTCAGGGGCCTCCCCGACGACGGTGCGCAGCGAGATCTCCCGCCTGCGCCGCCTCCTGGGCCCGGCGCTAGCGACCCGCCCGTACCGCCTGATCGCGGACGTCGACGCCGACTTCCTCGCCCCCGCGGCCGACGGCGACGCCGAGCTGCTCCCCGGCTCCGCCGCCCCCGGGATCCACCGCCTCCGGGAGGCCCGGGCCGCCTGACCCCGGCGCCGGCGCGCCGGGGTCCTGGCCGCCGGTGGCGGCTACTTCGTCGTGAGCTTCACCTGCCCGCGGATCTCGCCGCTGGGGTTCTTGGTGGTGTGGACGTTCACGTAGGTCTTCCCGGCCTTCATGGCGGAGAGCAGCGTCGGCGTGAGGGTCGCGGTGCCCGACATGGGGGAGCGGCACGTCGTGCCGCAGAGCACCACCACCACCGGACCGGTCTTCCCCCGGGCCCCCGTGTGGATGTGGGCGCCCGCCGGCTTGGAGCTGAGCTTGGAGAAGCGGAGGGTCCACGTGAGCCGCTTCCCCTTCAGCGTGCCGGTGAAGGACCCGGTCGCCTTCGCGGCGCCCTTCGGCGCCGGGACCTCGGTCTTCGCCTTCAGCGTGGCGTGGGCCGTCGTGGTGGTGCCCGAGGCGGCGAGCAGCGTGCCGCCGCCCCCGAGACCCAGCGCGGCGACCGCCGCGACGGCCAGTGCGCGGCGCCCGCGTGTGGTGGATGTGGTCATGGTGCCTCCCGGTCGGCGAATCACGGTCGACCGTCTGTACCGGCTGGGGCGCCCATCGGTTCATCCGGGCGGCCCGCCCCGCCCGGCTCCCGGGACCGGTCAGATCGTTCACCGGTTCACCGTCGTTCACTTGGCCGTGACCCCGGCGTTCATTCGAACGACCCGACCCGCGACGGCTCAGCGGCGGACCCGGTAACGCAGGTGCAGGACCCGGTCGCCCTGGATGACGACGTGGGGGTCCTCCAGGAGGTGCTGGCCGTCGACCGGGCCGAAGTACCGCTTCCCGGAGCCGAAGACGACGGGGACGACGTCCATCGCCACCTCGTCCACCAGCCCCAGGGCGAGGGCCTGGCCGCCGACGTCCCCGGCCGCCACCGCGACGGTGCGGTCGCCGGCGAGATCGTCCGCCCGCGCGACCGCGGCCGCCACGTCGCGCACGAAGTGGTACGAGGCCTCCGGGTGCCAGCCGTCCGGCTTCGGCCGGTGCGACACGACCACCACATGCTCGCCGGCAGGCGGCCGCCCCTCCCAGCCGTTCGTGATGTCGAAGAGGCGGCGCCCGATCACCATCGACCCGATGCCCGCCCACGTCGACGCGATGTAGTCGGCGGACGCCCGCGTCAGCTTCAACCCGCTCCCCTCCACCGGCTCGACGTCGCCGTTCCCGTACCAGTCGAACAGCGGCCCGATGCCGTCGTCCACGTCCGCGATGAAGCCGTCCACCGACACCACGTTGTGCATCACCACGGTTCCCATGGCGCCCTCCCTCCGTTCGTGAACCCGTCGACCCATCCAACGACCGGGACGCCGCGGACTCATCGGTCTCACGGTGTGCTGCAACCCCCTTGCAACGTTTGACGCGAAGTGGGCCCGGGCCAATGATCGCGTTCAGGATCCCGGAAGGAGCGGCACGTGAAGCTCGAGCACGAGTTCGAGGTCCCCGCCTCGCCCGACCAGACGCTCGATCTGCTCCTCGACGCCGAGCGCGTCGTGCCGTGCATGCCCGGCGCGACGCTCAAGGAGGTCGTCGACGACCGGACGTGGAAGGCCGAGATGGGGGTGAAGCTCGGCCCGGTCGGCATGCAGTTCCTCGTCGACGTGAAGCTGCTCGACCGCGACGACGCCGCGCACGCGGTGACGCTCGGCCTCAGCGGCCGCGACACCCGGGGGAAGGGCGGGGCCGAGGGCACGGTCGCCTCGACGCTCACCGGGATGGACGGCGGCGGGACGCGGGTGCACATGGACACGGACCTGCACTTCTCCGGCCAGGTCGCCCAGCTGGGCCGCCCCGGCGTCGTCCAGGACGTGTCCAACAAGCTCGTCGACCAGTTCGCGGCGTGCATCCAGGCACAGCTGTCCGCGTCGCCCGAGGAGGCGGCGGCGGCCGTGACCGAGGCGCAGAAGCCCATCTCGGGCCTGTCGCTCGCCGTCGCGGCGCTCGTGTCGTCCATCAAGCGACTGTTCGGCCGCGGGGGCGGCCACAAAGGGGGGGAGGCGGCGTGAAGCACATCACGGTCACGGTCAACGGCGTCCGGCACGAGGCCGACGTGGAGGAGCGCGAGCTCCTCGTCTACTTCCTCCGTGAAGGCCTCGGCCTCACGGGGACCAACGTCGGGTGCGACACGTCGTCGTGCGGCGCGTGCACCATCCACGTGAACGGCGAGTCGGTGAAGTCGTGCACGCTCCTCGCCGTCCAGGCCGACGGCATGGAGATCACCACCATCGAGGGCCTCGCCACCAACGGCGAGCTGCACCCGATGCAGGCCTCCTTCCAGGCCAACCACGGACTCCAGTGCGGCTACTGCACCCCGGGGATGATCATGGCGGCGACCTCCTTGCTGAAGGAGAACCCGAACCCGTCGGAGGAGGAGATCCGCCACGGGCTCGAGGGCAACCTCTGCCGCTGCACCGGCTACCAGAACATCGTCAAGGCCGTGTCGGCCGTGGCCGGGTCCTAGGAGGCGGGGATGGCGACAACCGAACAGCCCTCGGCCTACATCGGCCAGCCGATCGTCCGCAAGGAGGACCCGGAGCTCATCACGGGCCGCTCCCGCTACGTCGACGACATCACCGTGCCCGGGATGCTCTGGGCGTACATCGTCCGCAGCCCGTTCGCGCACGCGCGCATCAACGGCGTGGACGTCTCCAAGGCCCTCGCCATGGAGGGCTGCGTCGCGGCCTTCAGCGGCGCCGACCTGGCCGGCGAGTGGGCGGCGCCGCTCGTGTGCGCGTGGCCCGTGACCGACGACATCAAGATGGGCGAGCATTTCCCGCTCGCGAAGGACAAGGCTCGCCACGTCGGCGACGGCGTCGCCGTGGTGGTGGCCTCCAGCCGCGCCCTGGCGAAGGACGCCGCCGAGCTGGTGGAGGTCGACTGGGAGCCGCTCGACGCGGTCACCGACCCGCTCAAGGCGATGGAGGACGGCGCGCCGCTCGTCCACGACGACTTCGGCACGAACGTGTGCAGCGTGTGGGGCTTCGAGAAGGGCGACTCGCCCGCGCCCCACAAGACGAGCAAGCCGTTCTTCGACGACCCGGACCTGGTGAAGGTCAAGCACCGCTTCCGCCTGCGCCGGCTGATCCCGAACGCCATGGAGCCGCGGGGCGTCGTGGTCGACCCGAACGTCGCGATGGGCGAGTTCACGATGTACACGTCCAGCCAGATCCCTCACATCGTCCGCACCACCCAGGCGATCACCTGCGGCATCGCGGAGGCCAAGCTGCGCGTGGTGGCCCCCGACGTCGGCGGCGGCTTCGGCTCGAAGCTGGACAGCTACGCCGAGGAGTCGATCTGCCTGGTCCTGGCGCGCAAGCTCAACACGCCGATCAAGTGGACGGAGGAGCGCTCCGAGGGCTACGTCGCCACCATCCACGGCCGCGACCTCTACACCGACATCGAGATGGCGGCGACCAAGGACGGCAAGCTCAAGGCCGTCCGCGTCAACGTCTGGTGCGCCGTCGGCGCCTACAACCAGATCGTGACGCCCGGGATCCAGATGCTCTCGGCGTGGCTCTACGGCGGGCTGTACGACGTCGAGGGCTACGACTTCGAGTACACGAACATCTACACGCACACCACGCCCACGGACGCGTACCGCGGCGCCGGGCGCCCCGAGGCCACGTATGCCGTCGAGCGGATGATGGACCTCATGGCCCTGGAGCTCGGGATCGACCCGGCGGAGTTCCGGCGCACGAACTACATCCCGCCGGAGAACTTCCCCAACTTCACCATCGCGTCCGGCCTCACGGTCGACTCGGGCAACTACCCGCTCACCCACGACGCCATGATCGAGGCGCTCGGCTACGACGAGCGCCGCCGCGAGCAGGCGGAGCGCCGGGCGAGCCGCGACACCAAGCAGATCGGCATCGGCCTCTCGTGCTGGACCGAGATGTGCGGCCTCGCGCCGTCGCGCGTGCTCCACGCCCTCAAGTACGTCGCGGGCGGCTGGGACGCGGCGACGATCGAGATGCTCCCCACCGGCACGGTCCGGGTGCTGATCGGCGTCACCCCGCACGGCCAGGGCCACGTCACGACGTTCTCGCAGATCGTGGCCGACCAGCTCGGCGTGGGGGTCGAGGACATCGAGGTGCTCCACGGCGACACCCAGGTGGTGCCGCTCGGCATGGACACCTACGGCAGCCGCTCCCTCGCGGTCGGCGGCGTGGCGATGCACTACGCGGGCGAGAAGGTGCTCGCGAAGGCGCGGACCCTCGCGGCCCACCAGCTGGAGTGCGCCGAGGACGACCTCGAGTTCGCCGGCGGCGACTTCACCGTCAAGGGCACCGACAAGTCGGTGAACATCAAGGCGCTGGCGTTCGCCGCCTGGACGGCGCACAACCTCCCCGACGGGATGGAGCCCGGCCTCACCGGCACGTACCTCTACGACCCGCCCAACTTCTCGTGGCCGAACGGCGCGCACGCGTGCGTCGTGCAGGTCGACACGGAGACGGGCAGCGTCGACATCCTCCGCTACGTCGCGGTGGACGACTGCGGCGTGGTCATCAACCCGCTGGTCGTCGAGGGCCAGGTCCACGGCGGCGTGGCCCAGGGCATCGCGGAGGCGCTGTTCGAGGAGGCGACCTACGACGAGGAGGGCAACCTCCAGCACGGCACGATGACGACCTACATGGTCCCGGGGCCGCCCGAGATCCCCACGATGGAACTCAGCCGGACGTGCACGCCGAGCCCGACGAACCCCCTCGGGGTGAAGGGCATCGGGGAGGCGGGCACGATCGCGTCGCCGCCGGCCGTCATCAACGCCATCGTGGACGCCCTCTCGCACCTGGGCGTGACCGACGTCGAGAGGCCCGCCACGCCCGAGAGGGTCTGGCGCGCGATCCAGGAGGCGAAGCCATGATCCCGTCGGGATTCGAGTACGAGCGCGCGGAGTCGGTCGACCACGCCCTGGACCTGCTGCGCACCAAGGAGGACGCGAAGCTGCTCGCCGGCGGGCACAGCCTGCTGCCGCTCATGAAGCTGCGGCTCGCCCGGCCGGGGACGCTGGTCGACATCAGCCGCCTCGGGCTGACCGGCGTCACCGACGCCGGCGACCACCTGGCCATCGGGGCGCTCACGCGCCACCACGACCTCAACAACGACCCGGTCGCGAAGCAGCACTGCCCGCTGATCGCGTACGCGGCCGGCCTGGTGGGCGACCCCCAGGTCCGCCACTGCGGCACCATCGGCGGCTCGCTCGCCCATGGCGACCCGGCGTCGGACCTCCCCACGATCTGCCTCACGCTGGATGCGGTGATCGTGGCGCAGGGGCCGAACGGCTCCCGCGAGATCAACTCGTCCGAGTTCTTCCGGGGCTTCTTCGACACCGCCCTGGGCGAGGACGAGATCATCACCGAGGTCCGGGTGCCGAAGGTCGGCAACGCCGGCTGGAGCTACCTGAAGCACCGCCAGCGGGCGCTCGACTGGGCGACGGTCGGCGTGGCGGCGCTCGTGGGCGCCTCCAACGGCACCATCGAGGGGGCCCGGATCGGCCTCACCAACATGGGCCAGACGCCGCTCCGCGCGACGGCGGCGGAGGCCGCGATGGCCGGCGCCCCGCGCGACGGCGTCCGCCAGGCGGCCGAGCGGGCCGACGAGGGCACCGAGCCGCCCGCCGACACGTGGGCCTCGTCGGACTTCCGGCGCCATCTGGCCCGGGTCCTGACGGGCCGCGCAGTTGAGGAAGCGCTCTCGCGTTGATGTGCCCCGCGGTGGGGGCCGGGACTCCGGCCCCCGCCGCGTCATGCCTTCATGTGGGCCGGCGGGGCGCGTGAGGCCTAGACTCCGGTGATGGACCGGCTCGCCGACGGCTTCGGGCGGATCCACCGCTCGCTACGACTCTCGGTCACCGACCGCTGCAACCTCCGGTGCCGCTACTGCATGCCGGCGGAGGGGATGAAGTGGCTGCCCCGCGAGGAGCTGCTCACCGACGACGAGCTGCTGCGGCTGGTCAGCCTGTTCTCGGGGCTCGGGATCAGCGAGATCCGCGTCACCGGCGGAGAGCCGCTCGTCCGCCCCGGGCTGCCGGCGCTCATCGGGCGCATCGTCGCCACCCCGGGCGTACGGGAGGTGGCGATGACCACCAACGGCGTGCTGCTGGAGGACGCGGTCGACGACCTGGTGGCGAACGGCCTGAGCCGGCTGAACGTCTCGATCGACTCGCTCGACCCCGAGCGCTTCGCGCTCATCACCCGCCGCCGCGACCTGGACCGGGTGCTCGCCGGCCTGGCGGCGTGCGAGCGCCACGAGTCGCTGCGGCCGATCAAGGTCAACGCCGTCGCGCTGCGCGGCGTCAGCGAGCCGGACGTGCTCCCGCTCGCCGAGCTCGCCCGGCGGCGCCCCTACGTGGTGCGGTTCATCGAGGTGATGCCGCTCGACGCCCCCCGCGAGTGGACCCGCGATGCGGTCCTCTCCGGGGAGGAGTTGCGGGCGATGATCGGGGCCCGGTGGCCGCTGCTGCCGATGGCGCCCGAGCGCCCCTCGGCCACCGGGACCAGCTGGCGGTACGCCGACGGCGCCGGGATGCTCCAGTTCGTCTCGTCCGTCACCGAGCCCTTCTGCGCGAGCTGCGACCGCCTGCGCCTCACGGCCGACGGCCAGCTGCGGACGTGCCTGTTCGCGGAGTGGGAGACCGACCTGCGCGGGCCGATGCGCGCCGGCGCGACCGACGAGGAGCTCGCCCGCATCGCGGCGCGCGCCGTCGGCCTCAAGGAGGCCGGCCACGGCATGGCCGATCCCGCGTGGACGTACACGGGCCGGCCGATGAGCCTCATCGGGGGATGAGCGCGCCCGCCGCGGGCGTGGTGCTGGCGGGCGGTGCGTCCGCCCGGATGGGCGCCGCGAAGGCGGAGATCCCGTGGGAGGGCGGCACCCTGCTGTCGCGTGCCGTCGCGGCGCTCGCGCCCGCCGTCGGCCGCATGGTGGTGGTCCGCGCGCCCGGCCAGGCGCTGCCGCCGCTGCCCGCCGGGGTGCAGGTGGCCGAGGACGCCCGCCCGGGCCGGGGCCCGCTGGAGGGCCTGGCCGCCGGGCTCGGCACCCTGCGGCCGGGCGAGGTCGCGTTCGTGCTCGCCGTCGACATGCCGTTCGCGGGCGGCGAGCTGGCCGCCGCGGTGCTCGCGGCGCTCGGCCCCGGCGCCGACGCGGCCGTGCCCCGCGGCGCCGGTCGTCCTCACCCGCTCGCCGCCGCCTACCGCGCCGGCGTCGCCGCCACCGCGCGCGACCTCCTGGACGCCGGCCGCGACCGGATGACCGACCTGCTCGCCGCGATCCGGGTGACGTGGATCGACGCGTCCGGCCTCCCGGGCGGCGCCGCCGGGCTGGCCAACGTCAACACCCCCGAGGACCTGGCCGCGGCGCGTCAGGCCATGCGCGAGTACGCCACCACCTCGCCCGCGGCCACGCCGCCCGGCGGGACCATGGCCAGCGCGTCCGCCCCGGTCAGCGAGGTCACGGCGTGGGCGCCCTGATGCCGCGCCGGCACCAGCGCGCCGCGGCGCTCGCTGCACCGCACGAGCTCGGCGCGCTCGGGGTGCCCGGCGACGGCGACGGAGATGGGCCCGCGGCGCCACCAGTCCTCCGGCGCCCCGATCAGCGGCCGGCCCAGCAGGTGCACCGCGACGGCGGCCGAGGCGGGGTTGCCCGACAGCCCCAGCACCGCCTGATGGCCGCGGCGGCCCAGCCAGGTCGGGCGGATGGGCGCGGCCCGCACGCCCCGCATCACCTCCTCCACGCACAGCTGCTCCAGCGCCGCCCGCACGTGGTCGTGCGGGCCCACGGAGATGCCGCCGCACGTGACCACCACGTCGACGCCGGCGTCGAGCATCCCGCCGAGCGCGGCGACCGTCTCGTCGAGGTCGTCGCCGACCGTCGCGACGCTCACCACCTCGGCGCCGCCGGCGGCGAGCTGGGCGGCCACCCCGTGGCGGCTCGAGTCGTACACCTGGGCCGGCCCGGCCGGATCGCCCAGCGGCACCAGCTCGGCCCCCGTGGCGAGCACCGCGGCGGTGGGCCGGCGCAGGCACGGCACCCGGGCCAGGCCCACGGCGCCGATCGCCCCCACCTCGTGCGGAGCAACCCGGTGGCCGGCCTCGAGCAGCAGGGCGCCGTCGCGGATGAGCTCGCCCTGGCGGCGCACGTCGCGCCACGCCTCCAGGCCGTCGGCCACCGTCACTCGGTCGCCGTCCACGGCGGTCACCTCGCGGCGCGCCACGGCGTCGGCGCCGGGCGGCAGCACGCCGCCGGTGGAGATCGCGACCGCCTCGCCCACGGCGAGCTCCCGCTCCCACGGCGCGCCGGCGGCGCTCTCGCCCACGGCGTGCAGCTCGCCGGGCGTGTCGCCCGCCCGCACGGCCCAGCCGTCCATCGCCGAGACGTCCGCCGCCGGCAGGTCGCGCGCCGCGGCGACGTCGGCGGCGAGCACCCGCCCCGCCGACTCCGGCACCGGGACCAGCTCGAAGTCGGTCGCGGGCGCCAGCTCCCGGGCGAGCTCCCGCGCCCGGTCGACGGTGACGTCGTGCTCGGCGCCCATGCGGGGATCGTGCCATGAGCGCCCCCGCGGCACGCCGCAGCGTGGTGGCCGTCCGGGGCGGCGCGCGGCGCACGCTGCGCGACCGGCTGGCGGGCGAGGAGCCGATGGAGATCCGCGTGACCGGCCCCGACGGCGCCACCGACGCCGTGGCGGTCACGATGCGCACCCCCGGGAACGACTTCGAGCTGGCGGCGGGGTTCCTCGTGACGGAGGGCGTGGTGGCGCCCGGCTCGATCAGCCGGGTGGCCTACTGCGACGACGTCGATCGCGAGGAGCAGCGCTTCAACGTGGTCACCGTCCGCAGCGGGGGCCCGGTGACGCTGGGCGCCGACCGCGCCCACGCGATGACGTCGGCCTGCGGCATCTGCGGCACCACCAGCCTCGACGCCGTGGAGGTGCGCTGCGACCCGCTGCCGGGCGGCCCGGCCGTCGCGGGCGACGCCCTGCTGGCGATGCCCGACCGGCTGCGCGAGGCGCAGCGCGTGTTCGAGGCCACCGGCGGACTCCACGCGGCGGGCCTGTTCGACCCGGAGGGGCGGCTGCTGCTGGCCCGGGAGGACATCGGGCGGCACAACGCGGTCGACAAGGTCGTCGGCGCCGCCGCGCTGGCGGGGGACCTGCCGCTCCACGGGCGGGTGCTCGTGGTGTCGGGGCGCGCCGGCTTCGAGATCGTCCAGAAGGCTGCCGTGGCCGGGATACCGGTGCTCGCCGCCGTGTCCGCCCCCTCGAGCCTGGCCGCCGACGCGGCCGAGCGGCTGGGGATGACCCTCGTCGGATTCCTGCGGGGCGACGGGTACAACGTGTACTGCGGTGCCGAGCGGATCGCGGGGAGCTGATGGCACGGACGAAGCCCAGGCGGCGCGACCTCTGGGCGAGCCTGCGCCCGAACGGCATCGGCCTGACGAAGCCGAACCACTACCTCGACATGCTCCGGGTGGCCTGGGAGAACCGGCGCGCCCTGCCGTACGCGTCGCGGATCCTGCGCAAGGGCGTGTGCGACGGCTGCGCCCTCGGCGTCGCCGGGCTCCACGACTGGACGATCGACGGCGTCCACCTGTGCACCACCCGCCTGAGCCTGCTGCGGCTGAACACGATGGGCGAGATGGACCACGGGCGGCTCGCCGACGTGGAGGACCTGAAGCGCCTGTCCGGGGCCGAGCTGCGCGACCTCGGCCGGCTGGCGTACCCCATGGTCCGGCGGGCGGGCGACCCCGGGTTCACGCGCGTGTCGTGGGACGACGCGCTCGGCTTGGTCGCCGACCGCATCCGGCGCGCCGGCGGCGACCGCTTCGGCCTGTACATGACGGCCCGCGGCATCACCAACGAGGTCTACTACGCCGCCGGGAAGGTCACCCGCTTCCTCGGCTCCAACAACGTGGACAACGCCGCGCGGGTCTGCCACGCGCCGTCCACCGCCGCGCTCAAGTCGATGGTGGGCGCCGGCGCCACCACGATCTCCTACACGGACCTGAAGGCGTCCGACCTCATCGTGCTGTTCGGCTCCGACGTGGCCAACGCGCAGCCGGTGGTCATGAAGTACCTCCACCTGGCGCGCAAGGAGGGCACGAAGGTCGCCGTGGTCAACCCCGTCCGGGAACCGGGACTGGAGCGCTACTGGGTGCCGTCGAACGCCGAGAGCGCGATGTTCGGGACGAAGATGACCGACGAGTTCTTCCAGGTCACGGCCGGGGGCGACATCGCGTTCATCGCCGGCGTGCTGAAGACGCTGCGCGCGACCGGCGGCCTGGACGACGCGTTCATCGCGCAGCACACCACCGGGTGGGACGCCCTGGAGGAGACGCTCGACGGCCTCGACTGGCCGGAGTTGGAGCGCCTGTCGGGCACGTCGCGCGCCGACATGGAGCGGTTCGCCGCGTTGTACGCGGCGGCGGGGTCGGCGGTGCTGGTGTGGTCGATGGGGATCACCCAGCACGCGTTCGGCTCCGAGAACGTCCGCGCCATCGTCGACCTGGCGCTCGCGAGGGGCAACGTCGGGCGCCCGGGCGCGGGGCTGATGCCGATCCGCGGCCACTCGGGCGTGCAGGGCGGCGCGGAGATGGGCGCCTACGCCACGGCGTTCCCGGGCGGCGTCCCGGTCACGGCGGAGTCGGCCGCCGCGCTGTCGGAGCAGTGGGGCTTCCCGGTGCCGGCGGAACCGGGCCTCGACGCGGAGCGGATGGTCGAGGCGGCCGGGGACGGCCGGCTGGAGGTGCTCTACTCGAGCGGCGGCAACTTCCTGGACGTGCTCCCCGACCCGGGCCTGGTGGCCCAGCGGCTGGCGCGCACGCCGGTGCGCGTGCACCAGGACATCGTCGTCACGACGCAGATGCTTGTCGACCCCGGCGAGGTCGTGGTGCTGCTGCCGGCGGCGACGCGCTACGAGCAGCGCGACGGCGGCACCCAGACCACGACGGAGCGCCGGATCGCCTACAGCCCCCCCATCAAGGGGCCGCAGCGCGGCGAGGCGCGAACGGAATGGGAGATCCTCACCGACCTCGCGGCCCGGGTGCACCCGGAGGGGGCGGAGCGGATCACCTGGCCCTCCGGGCAGGCCATCCGGCAGGAGATCGCGCGGGTCGTGCCCCTCTACGCCGGCATCGAGACCCTGAGCCGGACGGGCGACCAGGTCCAGTGGGGCGGGGAGCGCCTCTGCGACGGCTGGATCTTCCCGACGCCCGACGGGAGGGCGCACTTCGCGGTGGTCGAACCGCCCGAGCGGTCGGTCCCCGAGGGGCACCTGCTGCTCTCGACCCGGCGGGGCAAGCAGTTCAACTCGATGGTGTTCCGCGAGCGGGACCCGCTGACCGGCGCCGACCGCGACGCCCTGTTCATCTCGGCGAAGGACGCGGACCGGATCGGCGTGGGGAACGGCGATCCGCTGCTGGTCCGCTCCGACCGGGGGGAGGTGCGCGCCCGGGCCCACGTCGCGCGGATCCGGCCGGGCAACGTCCAGATGTTCTTCCCGGAGTGCAACGCGCTGATCCGGTCGGGACAGCGGGACGCGAGCGGGGTGCCCGACTACAACGCCGTGGTGGAGGTGCGGCCGCTCCCCTGGACACAGTGAGCCCGCCCCGCCCGCGTGACACACGCGCGATCCCCGACGAGAACGCCGTGGCCGAGGTGCTGCCGGCGTCATAGGCTGCCCACCGACTGGCCGGACCCCCCTCGCGAAAGGGACAGACATGCCGCAGCCTACGATCGTGCTGGTACACGGAGCCTGGGCGGACGGCTCCAGCTGGAACGCCGTCTCGACGGCGCTCCAGGACCAGGGCTTCACCGTCCTCACACCGCCGAACCTCCTGCGCGGCGTCACCACCGACGCCCCGTACGTCGCCTCGTTCGTCGCGCAGCGCACGAGCGGCCCGGTCGTCCTGGTCGGCCACTCGTACGGCGGCTTCGTGATCACGAACGCCGCGCTCGGCGGCGGCGACGTCAGGGCGCTCGTCTACGTCGACGCATTCGCGCCCGACGAGGGCGAGACGACCTTCGGTGTCCTGGGCGACTCGGGGTCGGCGCTCGCGGTGCCCGACCCGACCACGGTGCTCGACATCGCCGGCTACCCGGGGGCGCCCGAGGGGGACGCCGACGCCTTCCTGAAGCCGGACGCCGTCCACACCGCCTTCGCCCAGGACCTCCCCGAGGCCGACCGGTGGCTCATCGCGGCGAGCCAGCGTCCGCTCACGCTCGCCGCCAACATGATCCCCTCGGGTCCGCCGGCCTGGAAGACGCTGCCGAGCTGGGCCGTGATCGGCACCGAGGACAGGATCATCCCGCCCTCCGCTCAGCGCATGATGGCCGAGCGCGCCGGCGCGACGATCACCGAGGTGGCCGCCTCGCACGTGTCGATGGTGTCCCACCCCGACGTCACGGTCGCCGCGATCCTCGCCGCCGTCGCCGCCGTGGGGTGAGCCGCTGGGCCGTCTTCGACCTGAACGGCACGCTGCTCGACCCGGCGGGGATCGGCGCGGACGCCCTCGACCGGGCGATCCTGGCGGCGATGACGCTGAACCACGTGGGCGAGTACCGGCGGTTCCCGGAGCTGCTGGAGGCGGGCGGCGCGACGGTCGGTGTGCCCATGCCCGCCTACCCGGAGGCGGGCCGGGCACTCGACGTGCTGGCCCGCGCGGGGTTCGCGCTGGCGGTGCTCACCAACAGCCCGACGGACGTCGCGGAGGCGGGCCTGCGGGCGGCGGGGCTGCGCGAGCGGTTCGCCCACGTCGTCGGCACGGACCAGGTGGGGGTGTTCAAGCCGGATGCGCGCGTGTACCGCCACGGGCTCGCCGCGATCGGCGCGGAGGCGGGCGAGGCGACGATGGTGGCCGCCCACTGGTGGGACCTGCGCGGCGCGCGGGCGGTGGGGATGCGCGTGGCGTGGGTGGGCCGCGGCGAGGGAACCCTGAACCCGTTGCTCGGGGAGCCGGACGCGCAGGGCGCCGACCTCCTCGCGACCGCGATGATGCTCGCCGGCCGGACGACGGAGGAGGCGCGATGAGGGCAGCGGTGTACCACGGCCCGCGGGACGTGCGGGTGGAGGACGTGCCGGACGCGGCGCTGCGCGAGCCCACGGACGCGCTGGTGCGCGTGACCCACGCGTGCATCTGCGGCAGCGACCTGTGGCCGTACCGCGGCGAGCTGGAGATCTACGGCCGCCCGGGGCGGACGGGGCACGAGTTCATGGGCGTGGTGGAGGAGGTCGGCGCGGACGTGCGGACCATCCGGCCCGGCCAGCGGGTGATCGCGCCGTTCGCCTACTCGGACGGCACGTGCGACTTCTGCGCCCAGGGGCTGATGACGTCGTGCCGCACCGGCGGGKACTGGGGCGGSRGGGGGGGGGGGGGGCGGGGGGAGGCGGTGCGCGCGCCGCTCGCCGACGGCACCCTGGTCCCGCTGCCCGATGAGGTCGACCTCTCCGACGACCGCCTCGCCGCCGCCCTGGCGACGCTGACCGACGTGATGGGCACCGGCCACCACGGCGCGATCAACGCGGGCGTGTCGCCGGGCGCGACCGCGGTGGTGATCGGCGACGGCGCGGTGGGCCTGTGCGCGGTGCTCGCGTGCGCGCGGCTGGACGCGGAGCGGATCATCGTGGTGGGCCACCACGACGACCGGCTCGCGATCGCCCGCGACTTCGGCGCGACGGACGTGGTGGCGGAGGGGGGCGACGAGGCGGTCGCACGGGTCCGCGAGCTGACCGGCGGCGGCGCCGAGCACGTGGTTGAGGCGGTGGGCGCGGCGGCCTCGTTCGAGGCGGCGATCGACGTCGCCCGGCCGGGCGGCACCGTCGGCCACGTCGGCGTCCCGGTCCACCCGGTGAACCTCGCGCGCGTGCACATGCAGAACATCCGCCTCCTCGGGGGCGTCGCGCCGGTGCGGGGCTACATCGAGGAGCTGATGGCGGACATCCTCGCGGGGACCCTCGATCCGTCCCCCGTCCTCGACACCGTCCTCCCGCTGGAGGAGGTCCCGGAGGGCTACGCGGCGATGGACGAGCGGCGGGCGCTCAAGGTGCTGGTGCGGACGGGCGCCGCCTAGCGGTCGCGCAGTTTCGGAGAAGACGCCCGGCGGGGCCGTGCGTAGCGTCGGGGGCGTCGTCAGCGAGCACTGGAGCGGACATGCCCGACACAGCGAAGGTCACCGGCCCCGCGTCGTACTTCCCGTCCATCGAGAAGCGGTACGGGACGCCGATCGCGGAGTGGAAGGCACTGATCCGCGGATCAGGGATCACGCGGCACATGGAGCTCGTGGGCTGGCTGAAGTCGGAGCACGGCATGGGCCACGGCCACGCGAACGCGCTGGTCGCCGACACCCTCCGCGAGGACCGGGAGGCGGCCGGGGCCTAGGGCGGGCCGGCGGTGACCTCCGCCGACCAGGGGCCCTCGACGCCGGTGTTCGCGAGGGCCGCGACGACGTAGTGCCGCAGCCCCGACGCGTCCTCGTCGCCCCCGGAGGTCCCGCCGCCGGGGAACGTCCCGGCGAAGTCGAGGAGCACGACCTTCCCGGGGAACGCGGGGTCGAAGGCGGTCGGCGTGACGGTGGCGAGGAGCCGCCACACGCCGGGCGCCGTCCGCCGGTACACCCGGTACGCGGCCGCCACCCCGCCGGGGAGTGGATCCCACGCGACGAACACCTCGCCGCTGCCGCCCCCCGTCGCGGCCACCACCCCGGTCACCCGCGGGGGCCGCGGACAGCACAGCCGCTTCCTCAGCGTGTCGAGCAGACCCGGCATGCGCTGACCCTATGACGGCCGCCCCGTCCCGGGCGACCCCCGGGTCCTAGCCCGGCGCCGCGCTCCGCTTCCGGGCGGGGCGCTTCCGGGCCGGGCGCTTCCGGGCCGGGCGGGCGGGCGTCGCCGGGGCCAGGGCGACGTCGAGGACCTGCTCGATCCGGTCGGCGAGGGTGATGCGCATCTCGTCGGCGAGGCCCGGGGGGAGGTCGGCGAGGCCGTCCTCGTTCAGCTTCGGGATGATCACGCCGCCGATGCCGGCGCGGCTCGCGGCCAGGACCTTCTCCTTCACGCCGCCGATCGGGAGCACCTGGCCGGTCAGGGTGATCTCGCCGGTCATCGCGACGTCCGCGCTCACCGGCCGCCCGGTCAGCGTCGAGACCAGCGCCGTCGTCATCGTCACGCCGGCGGACGGGCCGTCCTTCGGCACGGCGCCGGCGGGGACGTGGATGTGGATGTCGTGCGTCCCGAAGTAGTCGTCGGCCAGGTCCAGGCCGAGGGCGTCCTGGCGGGCGCGCACGAACGACACCGCCGCCTGGGCGGACTCGCGCATCACGTCGCCCAGCTGGCCGGTCACGGTGAGCCGGCCGCTCCCCGGCATCGTCGTCGCCTCCACGAACAGGATCTCGCCCCCGGCCCCGGTCACGGCGAGCCCCGTCGCCACCCCCGGCTCGCTGGTGCGGCGCTTCACCTCGTTGTGGATCCGCTCCGGCCCAAGGATCTCCCGCACCTCGTCGCGCCCGGCCGACACCCGGGAGTCGTCGCCCTCCGCCACCCGCCGCGCGACCCGGCGCGCGATCGCGCCGAGGCGCCGCTCCAGCTGGCGCACCCCGGCTTCGCGGGTGTACTCGCCGATCACCGTGCGCAGGCCCGCATCGGTCACGCGCAGCAGCCCCTTCGGCAGCCCGGCAGCGCCGATCTGGCGCGGCAGCAGGTAGCGGCGGGCGATGTGGAGCTTCTCCTCCTCCGTGTAGCCGGAGAGGCGGATCACCTCCATCCGGTCCAGGAGCGGCCCGGGGATCGTCTCCAGCACGTTCGCGGTGGTCACGAACAGCACCCGCGACAGGTCGAGCGGCAGGTCGAGGTAGTGGTCGCGGAACGAGTTGTTCTGCGCCGGGTCCAGCACCTCGAGCATCGCGGAGGCCGGGTCGCCGCGGACGTCGGCGCCCATCTTGTCGATCTCGTCCACCATCATCACCGGGTTCATCGCCCCGGCGTCGCGGATGGCGCGCACGATCGTCCCCGGCATCGCCCCCACGTACGTCCGCCGGTGGCCCCGGATCTCGCTCTCGTCGCGCACCCCGCCCACCGAGATGCGCGCGAACCGCCGCCCCAGCGCCCGCGCGATCGACTGGCCCAGCGACGTCTTGCCCACGCCCGGCGGCCCCACCAGCAGCAGGATCGGCCCCGGCGCGTCGGGCTTCAGCCGGGCCACGGCGAGCTGCTCGATGATCCGGTCCTTCACCTTCTCGATGTCGTAGTGGTCCTCGTCGAGGACGGCCCGGGCGTGCTCCAGGTCGAGGTTGTCCTCGGTCATCTCGTTCCACGGGATGGCGAGGATCCAGTCGATGTAGGTGCGGACCACGTTGTGCTCAGCCGACTCCTGCGGCAGCCGCTCCAGCCGGGTCAGCTCACGCTCCGCCGCCTCCCGCACCTCCGCCGGCGGGTCCACCTCGGCCAGCCGCTCGCGCAGCCCCTCCACCTCGGCGCCCGGGGCGTCGCCCTCGCCCAGCTCCTCCCGGATCGCCTTCAGCTGCTGGCGCAGGAAGAACTCGCGCTGGCCCTTCTCCATGTCGGTCTGGACGTCGCTCTGGATCTTCGCGCCCAGCTCCAGCAGCTCGAGCTCGCGGTTGCACAGCACCGTCAGGCGCCGCAGCCGCGCCTCCAGGTCGACCTCCTCCAGCAACTCCTGCCGCTCCTCCACCGAGAGCCGGATGGAGGCGGAGATGAGGTACGACAGCGTCGTCGGGTCGTCCATGTTCGCCACCGCCACGCCCAGCTCGTCGGGCAGGTGGGGGACCAGGCCGATCATCCGCGTGAACACGCCCTGCAGGTTCCGGGCGAGCGCCTCCACCTCGACCGTCCGCTCCGCGCGGTCCGGCATCTCCTCGACCTTCGCGACCAGGTACGGCTCCGTCTGCGTGTACGGGCCGATCCGGACGCGGCGGCGGCCCTGCACCAGGATCCGCGCCGTCCCGTCGGGCACGCGCACCATCCGCTGCACCACCGCCGTCACGCCGACGGCGTGGACCATGTCCGGCGGCGGCTCGGTCAGCTCCGGGTCGCGGCTGACCGCCATCACCAGCATCCGCTCGGGCGTGTCGAGCACGTCGTCGAGCAGGCGCAGCGACCGCTCCTCGCCCACCGCCAGCGGCGCGACGGCGTCGGGGAAGAGCACCGTCTCCTTCAGGGGCAGGACCGGCAGCGCGTCCGGGACCGTGTCGGGCACCCCGTCGGGCGCCTCGTCCAGCGGGACCTCGAGCTCGTCGGTGCTCACGGCTGCTGCTGGATCGCGATCACGACGCGGTGCGACGGCCGCGCCGGCGCCAGCGGCAGGGTGATGCGGAGGATGCCGTTCTCGCACGCCGCCCTCGCCGCCCCCGGGTCGACCGCCACCCCCAGCCGCACCCGCCGCTCGAACGGCCCCCACGCGATCTCGGCGTGCTGGTACACCCGCCGCCCCTGGCCCACCCGGCGGCGGACGCCGCGCACCACCAGCAGGTCGTCGTTCAGCGACACGTCGATCGCCGCGGGGTCGGCCCCCGCGACGTTCATCTCCACCGTCAGCGACGGCGGCGGGCCCTCCGTCAGGTACACGTCCACCGGCGCGAGCGAATCGCCCTGCCCGGCGGTGCGCCCGGGGTAGAGCTCGGCGAAGAGGCGCTCGACGTCGTCGCGGAACACGAGCCGGAATCTACCCCGCGCCGCCTCCCCCGGCCCCGAGGATCTCGTCCACGAACGCCAGCACCGCGGGCGAGGCCGGGTCGATCACGTGGCCGCCCGGCACCCGGGCCGTCCGCGCCTGCGGCATCGCCCGGCCCAGCGCGAGCACGGGGTCCTGCAGCTCCGCCGCCGACTCCTCCGACGCGACCAGGAGGACCGGCACGTCGATGCCCGCGAGGTCCCCCTCGTCGAGCCGGGCGCCCTCGTACGCGCGGAGCTCCGCGAGCAGGGCCGGCCCGTTGCCCGCGAACACCCGCCGCGTCTCCTCGGGCATGGCGGACCACGCGCCGGGGCCGGCGACCTCCTCGATGAGCGCCTTCCCGACGGCCTCCGTGCCCAGCGCGGCGGCCACCCGCCGCAGCCGGTCGCCCAGCCCGGCGACCCACGCGTCCGCGGCGGGGGACAGCCCCGGCGCGTCAGGCTCCAGCAGGGCCAGGCCGCGCACCCTTCCGGGCCGGCGGATCGCCAGCTCCAGCGCGATCCAGCCGCCGAAGCTGCGGCCGATCAGGATCGCCGGCTCGTCGGTCAGCGCCGCCAGCAGCTCCACCGCGTCGCCGGCCTGCTCCTCGACGCTCGTCCGGTTGTACCCCGCCGGCCGCCCGCTGCGTGCGCAGCCGCGGCGGTCGTAGGAGATCGTGCGCCCGCGGCCCGCGAGCTCGGCGACGGCGTGCTCCCAGAGGACGGCCGAGCTGCCCGCGCCGTGGATGCAGAGGATCGGGGCGCCCTCGCCGTGCTCCTCGTAGTACAGGCGGACGCCGTCGCCCTTGGGGCCCGTCGTCACCGTCGGCATCGCGATCTCCTCCCTCCGGGCATCCTGGCGCCGCGCGCGCCGGAGCGCCACCCCCGTTTGCCCGGCCGGCGGGGCGGTGGGACCATCGGCCCATGACGCGCATCCCGGTCCAGGCGACCGCGGCGCAAGGGTTCCCGCCCCTGGACGCCCTCGCGCTCGACCTGATGCAGGTGACCCAGGACGGGAACGTCGCGAAGGAGCTCGGGCGCTTCCCGGTCACCGCGGGCGCCGCCGAGGTGCCGGACGTCCCGCTGGCCGACCCGGCCCTGCGGTGGGCGATCCGCATCGTCGACACCGCGCTCAGCGTCCCCGTCTACCGCTCCGGCCCGCTCGGATTCCTGCCGGGCGGCCCCCGGAGCCACATCTTCGGCGACACCATCCGGATCCACCGCGGCGGCGGCCACCTCGGCCTGGACGCGCCCGATGGGGCGCCGCAGGCGCTCATCGACTTCGTCCGCGACAACCTCCCCGATACGTTCCAGTTCCGCGGCCTCGACATGGCCGCCGACGCGCAGGGGCGCTACCAGCTCACGCTGGAGGGCCGCTACGCCCCGCTGCCGATCGCGACGGTCAACATCGCGTACCGGCGTGCCTTCGGGATCGCGCCCGGCCTGGACGCCGGGCGCCCCCGGCGCGTCGCGGTCGCGTGGCCCCAGGGGCCGCCCGGCGTCTCCGGGCCGCCCGTCCTGCTGCCGCTCCTCCAGGAGCTCGACCAGGTGCTGGCCGGCGGCGTGGAGGCCCAGATGTCGGCGATGGCCTTCCACATCGGGTGGCTGATGCTCCTCGCCGAGGGCGTCACGGACCTCACGCCGGCGACGGTGTCGCTCACCGCCATCCAGCTCGCCCAGACCGGCACCGAGGTCGGCGCGGGCGTCTCCCTCGTGTCGGGCGCGGTGAACGGCGGCATCCGGGTGTTCGACCCCGTGCCCGTCGTCTTCGAGCCGGCGTGACCGGGCCAGGCGACATGGACGCATACCTGGACGGTCTGCCGCCGGCCCAGCACGAGGCGTTGGCGGAGGTCCGCGCGCAGGTCGCCCGGCTCGCCCCGGACGCCGTGGAGGGGACGAGCTACGGGATGCCGGCGTTCCTGCTCGACGGGCGCCCCCTGCTCGGGTTCCGCGCGGCCACCCGGCACCTGAGCGTCTTCCCCTTCAGCCCCGACGCCATCGACGCCGTCCGCGATCGCCTTGACGCGTCCGTCGTCTCCAAGGGGACGATCCGGTTCACGCCCGAGACGCCGCTCCCGGCGGACGTCCTCGAGGATCTGATCCGGGCGCGCCGACGGGAGCTGTGAGGGGCCGCCGCCGGTGCCGGGTCGCGCCGGCTCAGTCGTCCCAGTCGGACTCCTCCGCGAGCCGGGCGTACGCCCGCCACTCCTCGAGGATGCGCTTCGCGTCCTTCCCGCGGACCTCCGGGTGCGTCTGCGCGACGAGCTGGAGCGCCAGCTTCTCCTGGCCCTTCGCCGGGGGGTTCCCGAGCTCGTTCAGCACCGCCCACACGTGGTCCTCGTCGAGCCCGGGGCGCTCGGAGAGGATGTAGTCGGCGGCCTCGCCGAGGTCGAGGTCGCTCACGCCCCGCGGTCGTACGTGTCGAGCGTGACGCCCGTCTCCCGCAGCTCCACCTTCCGGACGCGCTCGGTGGGGGTCTTGGGCAGGTGCTCCACCACGCGGACGTAGCGGGGGACCGCGAAGTAGGGCATCCGCTCGGCGCACCAGGCGAGCAGCTGCTCGGGGTCGGGGGTGCAGCCGTCGCGGGCGACGACGCAGACCAGGATCTCGTCCTCCGCCGAGGCCCCCTCCAGCGCCTTCACCCCGATCGCGGCGCACTCGATGATCTCGGCGTGGGAGGTCACGACGTGCTCGACCTCCATGGAGCTGACGTTCTCGCCGCGGCGGCGGATGTAGTCCTTCACCCGGTCGAGGAAGTAGAGGTAGCCGTCCTCGTCCATGCGGCCGAGGTCGCCGGTGTGGAGCTTCAGGTTGCGGAAGTCCTCGGCCGTCTTCTCCGGCATCCCGGCGTAGGTGCGCATGACGATGTTCGGCAGCTTCATGTCGACCACGATCTCGCCGGGGGTGCCCGGCGGCAGCGGCAGGTCGGTCCCGGGCTCGACCACCGACACCTCGAACCCCGGGGTGGCGATCCCGCAGGACCCCGGCCGCGGCGGCCGGCCGGGCGGGTGGTACGTGACCATCCCGGTCTCGGTGAGGCCGTAGCCCTCGATGAAGCGGATGCCGAAGCGCTCCTCGAAGCGCTCGTAGATGTCCTTCGGCGCCGGCATGGCCATGATCCGCGAGACCGAGTGATTCCGCTCGAGGTCACTGGGCGCCGTGTTCCAGATGAAGTAGTTGATGGCGCTGACGGTGTTCAGGATCGTCGCGCCGCTGTCCGTCACCTGCTGCCAGAACCGCCCCGAGCTGTACCGCTCGGCGTACGCGATCCGGGCGCCCGCGATCATCGCCGGGTACGCCGCCAGCACCTGGGCGTTCGAGTGGAAGAGGGGGAGGCACGAGAAGAACGTGTCCTCCTCCGTGACCCCGCAGACCTCGATGTAGGTGCGGCCCGAGAAGTAGTCGGAGGCGTGCTGCTTGATCGCGCCCTTCGAGCGGCCGGTGGTGCCCGACGTGAACATGACCCGCGCGTCGTCGGTCCAGGACACCTCGACGCCGGGCTCGCCGTCGGGGGCGGCCAGCAGCTCCGACAGGGGCTCCCACGGCAGCGACGGGTCCGGCCCGCTCGGCGCGCCGGTCCGGTGGACGATCACCCGCTCCAGCGCCGGCAGCTCGTCCCGCACCATCTCGAGCGCGTCGAGGTGGGTGTCGGCGATCACCAGGAACCGCGACTGCGGCAGGTTGATCACCCATGAAAGGAACGCGCCCTTGTACGCCAGGTTGATGGGGCACTGCACGCCGCCGGCCTTCTGGATGCCGAACCAGACCGCGAGGTTCTCCTCGTGGTTCGGCATGAGCGTCGACACGGCCTCGCCGGGCTGCATGCCGCGCGCGATCAGGGCGTTGGCCACCCGGTTCGCCATGGCGTTGACCTCGCCGTAGCTGCGCCACGGGCCCTCGCCGACGCGCAGGTAGTCGCGGTCCGGGTGCTCCTCGGCGCGGCGGCGGAGGATCCGCGGGAGCACCCATCCGGTGGGGTCCTCCCTCCGGTACCAGTCCGACCACTCGCTCATCAGGCGGGGAGTAGACCACACGGGGACCGGTCCGTGGCCGCGGGGGTCAAGGCGGGGCATCCCCCGGCCGATCCCTCAGGCACATGACGTCCCGGCACCCGCACGACGAGCTCTGGCTGACCGCCAGCGCCCGCACCAGCCTGGCGCGCGGCCTCCACGCGCTCCACGACCACACCGAGGCCCCCCTGCGCGTCCGCGCGCACGCCCGCGGCGGCGCGCACGACGTGTTCGACCTCCAGGAGGAGTTCGAGCTCGGCCCGCGCGGCCGGCGCTTCATCCTCTCGGTCGACCCGTCCGCCAGCGAGGCGCTGCTGCTGCCCGTCGGCGGCGGGGCGGGGGCGGGCTCGTGAGCACCAAGCCGCCGCCCCCCGCGACGGTCGCCCAGGTGCAGACCCTCTGCGCCCGCGTCCGCGCCGCCGGCTCCCCGAACGCGAAGGCCCGCCCGCCGCTCGTTGCCGAGTACCGCCGCCTGTCGGCGTCGCTCGGGCTCGACGCCGAGGAGACCGCCACGGGCCTCGATCTGCAGCGCGCCTCCGCCGGCCTGCTGCGCTCCGCCGCCCTCGCCGAGGCCGCCGCGGCGCAGTCGCCCGCCGCCCGCCTCCGCCGGGCCGGCCGCCCCCTCCGCTAGGCCTCCGCGGCCCCTCCGCGACGCTCGTCCCGGGCCCCCGCCGGGGGGAGGGCCGGCCCGGAGGCGTGTGGTACCCTGCCCGAGCCCGTCCCCGGACTGGAGTCGTACCTGTGCCACCAGGCCAGCGCATCGCAGTGACGATGGCTTGCGAGGAGTGCAAGCGTCGGAACTACCAGACGAACAAGAGCAGGCGGAACACGCCCGACCGCGTCGAGCTGAAGAAGTTCTGCCCGTGGTGCGGCCGGCACACGCCGCATAAGGAGACCCGCTAGCCGCTGGCGGGGATCCCCGTAGGGTCGTAGCTCAACTGGTAGAGCACCGGTCTCCAAAACCGGGGGTTGGGGGTTCGAGTCCCTCCGGCCCTGTCAACCCACGACGATTACATGAAGAGCTGAGCTGACGATGGCGCGCATCCGACCCGCACGAGGTGGGCAGGACCGCTCGGGAGACGGTGGCGCGACGCCTCCGGCCCCGGGAGGCGCGCGGCCGCCTGCGCCCAAGCGACGCACGCCCGCCAAGAAGGCGTCGAGCGCGAAGCAGACGCCGCAGCCGCGGCCCACCCAGCCCGGCCAGCGCCGCAAGCAGGAGAAGGCCGGCTCGGTCACCAAGGCCGTCGCCCAGCAGCGCCGCGGGTCCCGCTTCATCCACGAGGTCATCGCCGAGCTCAAGAAGGTGAGCTGGCCGACCCGGACCCAGCTCCTCCAGTCCACGGCGGTGGTGCTCGTCGTGGTGGCGATCGTCGCCGTGTACCTCGCCGCCCTCGACTCCGTGTTCGAGCGGCTCGTCGACGCAATCTTCTAAGGACGCGATTTGTTCCGCTGGTACGTGATCAACACCTACTCGGGCCACGAGAAGAAGGTGAAGGCCAACCTCGAGCACCGGCTCATCTCCCTGGGCCAGCGCGAGCGCGTGCGGGACGTGGTCATCCCCACCGAACAGGTCGTGGAGACGAAGGACGGCCAGAAGGTCCAGACCGAGAAGCGCCGGCTCCCCGGCTACGTCCTCGTGAACATGGACATGACGCCGGACGCGCTGTGGCTCGTGAAGAACACCCCGGGCGTCACCGGCTTCGTCGGCGGCGGCGGGCGCGAGAACGAGCCCGTCCCGCTCACCCAGGGCGAGGTCGACCGGCTGCTGAACGTCGCGACCCAGGAGCGCCCGAAGGTCCGGGCCGACTTCACGGTGGGCGAGAGCGTGAAGGTCATCGCCGGCCCCCTGTCCGACTTCACCGGCGAGATCGCGGAGATCAACGCCGAGCAGGCCCGCCTGAAGGTGCTCGTCAGCATCTTCGGACGCGAGACCCCGGCCGAGCTCTCGTTCGACCAGGTCAAGAAGCTCACATAGCGGCCGCAGCCCGCTAGCATCCCGGGGCTCCGGCCCCACCGGCCCGTACACCACCCGGGGCGCGCGCCCCAGCGATCGAGGACGTCATGGCGAAGAAGGTCCTGCAGGTCATCAAGCTCCAGATCCCCGCCGGTCAGGCGTCCCCCGCTCCGCCGGTGGGCCCTGCGCTGGGTGGTGCGAGCATCAACATCATGGAGTTCTGCAAGGCGTTCAACGCGCAGACCCAGTCGGGCAACGGGACCATCACCCCGGTCGAGGTGACGGTCTACGAGGACCGCTCGTTCTCCTTCATCACGAAGGTGCCGCCGGCGGCGGTGCTCATCCGGCAGGCCCTCGGGATCCAGAAGGGCAGCGCGGAGCCGCACAAGGACAAGGTGGCGAACCTGACGCGCGCACAGCTGCGGCAGATCGCCGAGACGAAGATGCCCGACCTGAACGCCAACACGATCGAGTCGGCAATGGAGATCATCGCGGGGACGGCGCGCAGCATGGGCGTGACCGTCGACGCGGCGTAGAGGCGGAGGAGAGCACCGTGCCCAAGCGCGGCAAGCGCTACCAGCAGGCCAGGTCCGAGATCGACGTCAACCGGGTGTACCACCCGCTGACGGCCGTCCGGATGATCAAGGGCCAGGAGCTGACCCGGTTCGACCCCACGGTCGAGGTGCACATGCGGCTGGGCGTGAACGTCCGGCACGCCGACCAGCAGCTCCGCGGGACGATCAGCCTCCCGCACGGGACCGGCAAGGACGTGAAGGTGGCCGTGTTCGCCGAGGGCGACAAGGCGCGGGAGGCCGAGCAGGCCGGCGCCGACGTCGTGGGCGGCGAGGACCTCGCCAAGCGCATCCAGGAGGGCTTCGACGACTTCGACGTCGCGATCGCGACGCCGGACATGATGGGCACGGTCGGCAAGCTCGGCCGCATCCTCGGCCCCTCAGGGAAGATGCCGAACCCCAAGAGCGGCACCGTCACGTTCGACGTCGGCAAGGCCGTCGGCGACGTGAAGGCCGGCAAGGTCGAGTACCGCACCGACCGCGCCGGGATCATCCACATCGGCATCGGGAAGCGCTCCTTCGACGAGCAGCAGCTGCTCGAGAACTACCAGGCCGTGGTGGAGGAGATCGTCCGGGTGAAGCCGGCGGCCGCGAAGGGCCGATACCTCAAGTCGATCACCCTCGCCCAGACGATGGGCCCGGGCGTCCCGGTCGACACCACCCGCACGTCGGCGTCCGACATGCAGGAGGAGCCCGCGGCGTAGCCGCCACCGTCCGCACGAACCGACCGTAGACCCACGGGGGCGGCCACACGGCCGCCTCAAACCGCCTGAGACAGGCAGCCCGTGCGAGGCCGGCGACGAACGACGGAGGGCCCCGACGGGTCCCCATCGCTCCCGCCCGCCCGCGCGGCAGGAGCACGATGGAGGTGACCCACTGAACCGAGACGAGAAGGCCGCGGCGATCGCCGAGATCGCCGGCCGGCTGCGCGACGTCGACACGATCTTCGCGACGGACTTCCGCGGCTTGACGGTCAAGGAGCTGTCCGAGCTCCGCGACCGGCTGCGCGAGGCCGACACGGAGTACACCGTCGTCAAGAACACCCTGGCGCGGCGGGCGGCCAACGAGACGGGGCGCGAGTCGCTGCTGCCCTACCTCGACGGCCCGACCGGCCTGCTGTGGGTCAACGGCGACCCCGCGGTCGCCGCGAAGGCGCTCGACACGTTCGCCCAGGCCCACGCCGAGGCGATGACGGTCAAGGGCGGCCTCCTCGAGGGCGCCGACCTGCCCGCCGACGCCGTCGGGCGCGCGCAGCAGGCTCAAGGGCCTGTCTCTTATACACATCTAGATGTGTATAAGAGACAGGCCCTGCTCTATCGCCGGCTGGTCGACCGCGCCGACCTGCCCGCCGACGCCGTCGCGCGCCTGGCGAAACTGCCGTCCCGCGAGCAGCTGCTCGCCCAGCTGGCCGGCGGCATCGCCGCGCCGCTGACGGGCCTGGCGGGCAGCCTGAACGCGCTGATCGGCGGGCTCGCCCGGTCGCTCGGCGCTCTGCAGGCGCAGCGCGGCGGTGAGCCGGCCGCCGAGTCGGCCCCTGAGCCTGACGCTGAGTCGGCGGCCGAGTCGCCGTCCGAGGGCGACTGAGCTTCCCGACTTCACGAACTTCACGACACGAGAGGACTGACATGGCGACGACCGAGGAATGGATCGAGGAGCTCAAGAGCATCTCCGTGCTCGAGCTCTCCGAGCGCATCAAGGCGATCGAGGAGACGTTCGGCGTCTCGGCGGCGGCCCCCGTGGCCGTGGCCGCGGCCCCCGCGGCCGGCGGCGGCGACGGCGGCGGAGCCGCGGCGGAGGAGCAGACCAGCTTCACCGTCAGCCTCGACGCGGCCGGCGACAAGAAGATCCAGGTCATCAAGGTGGTCCGCGCGGTCACCGGCCTGGGCCTGAAGGAGGCCAAGGAGCTGGTCGACAACGCTCCGAGCAACGTCAAGGAGGGCGTCGCGAAGGAGGAGGCCGACCAGGTCAAGGCCCAACTCGAGGAGGCCGGCGGGGTGGTCACCCTCAAGTAAGGCCGGCAGTCCCGCAGGCCACCCGGGTGGGCGTGCCCCGCCCGGGTGGCCTGCGGGCTCCCGCCGTGGGAGAACCCGCCCCGTGGACGACGACGTCGAGGCCAAGGCCGATCGCAGCGTCCTGATCGCCGGCGCCGCCTTCATCGGGGGCATCGCGGTGGTCGGGATGGTCATCGCCGCGCTGGCCGGGGGCAGCGGCATCGGCGGGCTCCTGCTGGGCGCCGGGCTCGGCATCCTGGTGTCCGTCGGCGTGTTCGCGGGGTACGCCTTCAGCAAGATGTGAGCGGCCGGGCCGCGGGACCCACCGGGGACGGTGGACGCTCCGGACCCGTTCTGATTCGCTGCCCCGCCGTGACGAAAATCCGGCCAGCGGTGGCGGGCATCCTTGTCCTGTGCCTGGCGGCGCCCGCCGCGGGGGCCGCAGTGATCGGGCAGGGGGGCGTCCGCATGGGCGCCGATGCCATGTGGAGCCGTGACGTGCTCGGCCAGGGCCAGACGGTCGCGATCGTCGACGAGGGCTTCGACGGCCTGGACCGCTCCATCGCGCTGGGCGAGCTGCCCCCGCGCGACCAGCTCCAGGTCAAGCTCTTCGACCCCGGTGGCGCGGAGGGCGGGGTCACCGAGCTGGGCCTGCCCACCCAGCACGGGGTGCGGATGGCGGAGCTCATCCACGACCTGGCGCCCGACGCGCGCCTGGTGCTGGTCGGCTACCGCACCCAGGAGCAGTTCGCGGCCGCGGCGGCGTGGGTGGCGCAGCAGGGCATCCCCGTCGCGAGCCACTCCAACTCGTTCCTGACGCCGCCGTTCGACGGCACCGGCCAGGCGGCGCGTGCGGTCGACGCGGCGGCGGCGGCGGGCGTGTTGTGGGTCAACTCGGCCGGCAACTACGCGCAGCGCCACTGGCGCGGGACCGCCGGCGCCGGCGGCACCGTCCTGGACATCGCCCCGGCCGCGGGCACCCCGCTGCTGCTGTCGCTCGCCTGGGCGTCGCCGGTCGCCCAGGGCAGCGTGTCGATCGAGCGCGCCGACGGCGCCGGCGGCTGGCGCGAGGTGGCGCACAGCGCCCCCGCCGGCCCGCTGAACGCCACGACCCCGGTCACCCCCGCCGACGGCGGCGCCTACCGGGCCGTCGTCAGGCAGGTGTCCGGCCCGCCGCAGACCTTCGACCTGTTCTCCGAGACGGTCGGTTTCGGCGCCGCCGCCGTGCCGGAGGGGAGCATCCCCACCCCGGGGGACGCCCGCGGCGCGCTGACGGTGGGGGCGGTCAAGTGGACGGGGACGTCGATCGAGCCCTACTCGTCGCAGGGGGTCCCCGGCGGCGGCAAGCCCGACCTGGTCGGCCCCACGTACGTCACGTCCAACCCGGAGTGGCCGGGGACGGCGGGCACCTCGGCGGCCACGGCGCACGTGGCGGGCGCCGCGGTGCTGCTGCGCCAGCGGCGTCTCGCGCTGGGGCTCCCCGCGGGCCCGGCGGAGCTGCGCGGCGTCCTGGTGTCCGGCGCCCTCGACCTGGGGGCCACCGGCGCCGACCCGGTGTACGGCGCGGGGATGGCGCGCCTCGACACCTCCGCGCCGCGGCTCACGGTGCGGGTCGGGCCGGGGCCGCGCCGCGTCGTGCGCGTGCGCGCGGTGGACGCCGGTACAGTCCGCCAGGTGCAGGTGACGCTCAACGGCCGTCGCCTCGGGACCTGGAGGCGGCCGGTCGCCGGCGTGCGCCTCCCCACCGGGGCCCGGGGCCGGCTCCAGGCCATCGCGGAGGACATGGCGGGCAACGTGGCCGTCCGGTCGCGCACGGTGGTGCCGGCCCGGTGAGGCGCCTCGCCGTCGCCGCGGCCGCCGCCGGGCTGGGCGCCGCCCTGGCCGCGGGCCACGCCGCCGCCGCGCCCGCGCCCGCCTCGCTCACCGTCGACGCGACGCCGGGGAAGGCCGCCCAGGTGGCGCAGGGCCTCGCGAAGGGCGGGCTCCGGATCCAGCGCCGGGACGGCCGCCGGTTCCAGGTGGTCGCGGCCCCGGCCCGGGCGACCTCGCTGGCGCGCCTGCCCGGCGTCGCGGGCGCGCGGGAGGCGACGACGGCGTTCGGCGACGACGTCCAGATCAGCCAGGGCCTGGAGCGCCAGGGCGCGGACATCCTCGGCAAGGTCGCCGACGGCGGCGCCGGCCTCACGATCGCCGTCCTCGACCTCGGCTTCGGCCAGAACCTCGCCCGTCTCCAGGCGCTGGGGGAGATCCCGCAGCCCGGGCAGGTGGAGACCCTGTCGTTCGACGCCGCGAACGGCCTCGCCGGCCGCAATGCGTACGGCAACCGCACGAACCACGGCGAGATCGTCACCCAGACGGTGTTCGACTACGCGCCGAAGGCCCGCTACCTGCTGGTCAACTACCACACAGAGGCGGACTTCATCGCGGCGACGGACGCGCTCATCGCGCGCCACCCGGACATGGTCGTCCACTCCAACAGCTTCATCGAGGGGCCGTTCGACGGGACCGGCCCGACGGCGCAGGCGGTGGACCGGGCGGCCGCGGCGGGGATCCTGTGGTTCAACTCGGCCGGCAACTACGCGCTGCTGCACTGGAGCGGCTCGTGGGCGGACGCGGACGCCGACGGCGACCTGGACTGGCCGAACGGCGACAACTGGACGTTCCCCCGCTCCCCGGGGCAGCCGATCACCTTCGCCTTGTCGTGGACGTCACCGCCCGGGGGGCCGCCGACCGACCTGGACCTGTCGCTGGAGCGCCGCGAGGCGGACGGCAGCTGGACCCCGGTCGCCGCGTCGGCCGACCGCCAGTCGGCGGGGCTGCCGACGGCGGAGCGGATCACCGGCTACTCGCCGCCGGCGGCGGCGGAGTACCGGCTGCGGGTGGTGCGGGTGTCGGGGCCGCCGCCGCAGGGGCCGCTGACGCTCTTCTCCCGCGAGATCCCGCTCGCCGCGATCGGCGGTCTGCCGGAGAGCAGCATCCCGACCCCGGGCGACGCGACGGGGGCGATCGCGATCGGGGCGGTCGACTGGCGCGGCAACGCCCGCAAGTCCTACTCGTCGCAGGGCCCGACCGACGACGGCCGGCTGAAGCCGGACCTGGTGGCGCCGACGGACACGCGGATCATGGGACCCACGGGGGTCCGGGCCATCGGTGGCACGTCGAACGCGGCGCCGAACGCCGCCGGCGCGGCGGCGGTGGTGCTGGCCGCCGCCCGCCGGGCGGGCCAGTCGCCGTCGGCGGCGGAGGTCCGGCAGACGCTCGAGGCGATGGCGCTGGACCTGGGCGCCCCCGGCCCGGACCAGGTGTTCGGCCTCGGCCGGGTGCGGGTCACGACGACGCCGCCGCGGCTGGTGAAGCCGACGCCGGCGGCGCTGGCGTCGGTGCGCGGGCGGGTGGCGGTGAAGTTCCAGGCGCTGTCGCGGACGAAGGTGTCGTCGTGGACGCTCGCGGTCGACGGCCGGCCGGCGCTGGCGCGGGCGCAGACCTACCCGCGCGGGATCACGCTCGACACCCGGCACCTGCCCGACGGCTGGCACGCCCTGTCGGCGGTGGCGAAGGACTACCCCGGCAACACGGGGCGGCTGGACTGGTCGGTGAAGGTGGACAACACGCGGCCGGTGCTGATCGTCCGGTCGATCAGGGTCCAGCCCCTGCGTCCGCGGCCGCGGCGGGCGGGGCCGGACCGGCGGCTGCGGACCGTGCGGCTGGTGGTGGCGCTCGCCGACCCGGGGTCGTCGGGTCGCCTGCAGGCGACGATCACCGCGACGCGGCGGGGCGGCAGGGCGGAGCCCCCGCGCATCGTCGGGATCACGCCGGGGCAGCAGCGGACGGTCGTCGCGGCGAGGCTCAACCGTGGGCGGTACACCCTCAGGATCGTGCTGGCCGACCGGGCCGGGAACGCCGTCACCAAGACCAAGACGGTCCTCGTCAAGTGACCCTGCACGGTCTGGACGGGGACTCGTCCATCGCGCAGAATGCCCTCGTCCCCGGCGCGCCCGGGCGTACCTGACACCCCCTCGACCCGGGAGGAAACCGATGCCGCTGGAGCGTGAGGTGAAGAGCCGTCTGCGCGACCGCGTGTCGACGGCCAACAAGTCCAACGTCGACGAGGTCGCCGACGAGGTGAACGCGGCCCTCGCGACCCTCGACGCGGACGACAAGGACCACGCCCGCCTCCAGGGCTGGCTCGAGGACCTGAGCACCGTCAAGGGCGGCGGCGTCCCCGGCAAGTTCTCCTGATCMCGGCGCCGCCCCGCGGGGCGGCCCCCGATGCGCCGTGAAGGCCCCCCGCCCCGGGGGCCTTCGTCGTTCCGGGGCCGCATCGGCGGCGCAACCCTGGCGACTCGGCAGGTGAAACCCGGGGATCGCCGGATCTTGCCCCGCCGTGCCCGCCGGGATTACCGTCGCACCCCCATGCGACGCGTCCTGATCGCGCTGGTGCTGGGCATCGTCCTCGCGGCGGCGCTACCTGCTGTGGCCGGCGCGGTCATCACGGCCTCGATCGCGAACCGGACGCTGACGATCGCCGGCTCGACGGGCGACGACGACGTCACCGTCGGCTCCGAGGGCTCGAACGCGCTCGGGCCCACCACCGACGTCACCGGCGCCGGCCAGGACATGCAGGCGGGGGCCGGCTGCCAGGGGTTCGGCAACCCCAACGGGCCGGCGAACGACAACAGCGTCTTCTGCCCGACGAACGACTTCGACCGCATCCAGGTGACGCTCGACCAGGGCGACGACGAGTTCGCGATGGGCGGCCTCAGCTTCCCGACGACCGTCGACGGCGGCCCGGGCGACGACGAGATCACGACGGGCCGCGGCCCCGACACCGTCACCGGCGGGAACGGCGACGACGTGGTGGACGTGGACGTCAACAACGCGTCCGGCACCGCGACCCTCGTGGACGGCGGCCTGGACGACGACGTGATCAAGGTCGGGCGGGACGGGCGCGCCGACGACGTGAGCGGCGGACTGGGGCAGGACACGGCGACCTACGCCTTCGCCTCCTCCGGCCGCACCGTGACCCTCGACGACCAGCCCAACGACGGCGGCACCAACGAGGGCGACAACATCCGCGGCGACGTCGAGACCGTCATCGGCTCCAACTCGGGCGACACCCTCATCGGCAACGTCCTCGGCCAGACCCTCGACGGCGCCGGCGGCACGGACCGCCTGGAGGGGCTCGGCGGCCCCGACATCCTGATCGGCGGGCCGGGCACCAACGACGCCACGTTCGGCGGGCCTGGGGAGGACGACATCCGCCTGCGCGACGGCCTCGTCGACGCGTGCCCCGACGGCGGCCCGGACGCGGACGTCGTCGACCTCGACCTGGTGGACCAGCGCCTCACCCTCGGCAACGGGCTGACCGTGCTGCGCTGCATCTTCCCGCGCGTGAACTTCAACGCGGCGCTGCTCGACGCGATCGTGATCGGCGCCGTCCGCGAGGAGCCGAACGTGCGGCTGGCCGTGCGCCCGCCCGCCGTCCGGAGCGCCGGCGCCCGCGTCCTCGTCACCTGCCCGGCGGCGATGCGGCGCCGCTGCACGGGGACCCTGCACGTGTTCCCGGTGAGCGGCACGCGCGCGCTCGGCAGCGTCGCGTTCACCGTGTCGCCGCGTCGCACGCGGGCGGTGCTCGTCCCGCTGGCCCCGGCGGCGCGCGCGGCCGCGCTGCGCTCCCGCGCCCTGCGGATCGTCGCGGTGGAGCGCGGCCGGCTCGGGGCGAAGACGAGCATCCTCGTCGCCCGGCCGCGCGGCTGACGGCGGACGCCCTGCGGGGGTTCCCGACGGTGAGGGCGCGTCCCGGGTTTCAGCGCGCCCAACGGGGGTAACCCCGGTTCGTCCGCCGCGCACCCCGCGGCGATCGCCCGCCGCCCGGGACCCCGGCGGCGTCCTCAACGGACGCGACGAGGGTGTCGAGCATGGGTTCAGGCGTCGAGAACGGCCATCCCGGTCACGGTCCGACCGACGCCCCCTCCACCGGGGTGCGCATGGGCCCCCGCGGTGCCGACGCGGAGACCGGCGCGCCACCGGCGCGGTGCCAGGGCCGGAGCACCGACGAGTTCGGTCGCCGTGTGCGGCCCTGCCCCCGCAGGGCGACGGTGCGGGTCACCGGGACGCACGGGCTCACGGCCGACCTCTGCGTCCAGCACGCCCGCGTGGCGGTGGATCGGCCGCGGCTCGTCCGGGACTGGCGGCTCCAGGAGGTCGCGGCAGGCGGCGGCGCGGGTCCCGCGCCGGCGCCGCGCGCAGGCGCGTCGGGCGAGGTCGAACACGATCTGATCGTCCGTGTCGCGGCGCAGCTCGCGTCGATCACCGAGGTCCGAGGTGTGCTCTCGGGCGTCTTCGGCAACAGCGGATGGCCCGACGACCTCATGCCCCTGGTCGTGCTGGCGGTCAGCGAGGCGCTGGCCAACGCCATCGAGCACGGGTCGGCCCCGGACGCGGCGGTCGAGGTTGCGGTCACGGTCCGCTCGACCTGGGCGGTCGTCCGGGTGGTGGACGAGGGCCGCGTCGGCGCGGCGGTGCCGCTCGTGACCCCGTTGCGTCCGCCACCGACGCAGACGCGCGGACGGGGCCTGCTCCTCATGCTCGACTTCGCCGAGCGCGTCGAGGTGGGCGTCGCGGGCTCCGGAACCAGCATCCTCCTGCGGTTCGCCCGCAGCGAGCGGCGCCCGCGATCCGGGATCGCGGCGCCGGAGACGCCTAGCGCCCCCGGGGCTGGTGGAGCAGGCGCTGGAGGCGCCGGGTCTCCGCGAGGGCGTTGATCGGCCGCCGGTCCTGCGGGCCCGGGCGGGCGCGCATGATCCGCTCGTCCCGGCCCTCGCGTGCCTCCACCCAACGCTCGTAGGCCGCGATCAGGTCGAGGAGGCCCTCGACGAGCGACACGCCCACCGGGTCGCCCGCGAACGGCTGGCCGTCCTGCTCCAGGCTCCGCGTCGTCGGCCGGAACGCCAGGCCGCCCTCGCCGGGGCGCGCCGCGGTGATGCCGGTGTCGCCCACCCGCACCGCCAGGCCGCGCCACTCGCGCTTCAGCACGCCGGGCTCCACCGCCGGCCGGAACCCGAAGGCGCGCATGCGCCGCCGCTCCATCGGCGATGTCCACTGGCGGTGGGTCGCTTCGAGGAGCGCCTTCAGCCGGTCGTCGATCCCGTCGCCCTCAGGGGCGCCGTTCGGGATCGAGGGGAGGGGCGGCCCGGACATCGCACCAGTATGACCGAGCCCGGCGGACGGCGGGCGTGGCGTCCAACCCCGGTGGTAAGCTCGCTGGCCTTGGCCGATGGGTCCCACTGACGACGGCCGCCGCGTCGTCATCCCGTGTAACGGCTCCGCGCCACCCGGCGCGCGCTGTTGCACGCCCTGAGCCAAGAGTGATATCGTCCGCCGTTACGCCCGCGCCCCACCCCACGCGCTGCGTCGTCCACCGCCCGCTCTCGTCAGGAGGCCTCGCGACTTGAGCACCAAGCCCGCTGCCCGCGTCCGGCACTCCTTCTCCAAGCAGGAGAAGGTTCGTGACGTCCCCAACCTCATCGACATCCAGCGCTCCTCTTTCGAGTGGTTCATCGAGAAGGGACTGCGCGAGACGATCGACGACATCTCGCCGATCGAGGACTTCACCGGCACCCTCGCGGTCCAGTTCGGCAAGTACACGCTGGGCGGCTGGGAGCCCGGCATGCCCTACGACCACATCCAGCCGAACGACTCCATCAAGGACTGCCGCGAGAAGGACATCACCTACGCGGCGCCCCTGACGATGGAGGTCGCGTTCATCAACCGGGAGACCGGTGAGATCCGCGAGCAGAAGGTCTTCATGGGCGACCTGCCCCTGATGACCGACTGGGGCACGTACATCATCAACGGCACCGAGCGCGTCGTCGTGACGCAGCTCGTGCGCTCCCCGGGCGCCTACGTGATGGAGCCGAAGGACCGCGAGAAGCAGGTCTTCATCGCGAACCTGATGCCGTCGCGCGGCTCCTGGGTCGAGCTCGAGATCGACAAGAAGGGCCTGGTCAACGTCCGCATCGACCGCAAGCGCAAGCTGCCGGTCACCACGCTGCTGTTCGCGCTGGGCTACTCGCGCGACGACGTCGCCAACCTCTTCCGCCACCCGGACGACCCCGACCAGGTGAACCCCTTCATCCAGCTGACGCTGGACAAGGACACCACCGAGGGCGCCGCGCAGACGGGCAACCGCAAGAGCCTCGACGAGCTCGAGGGGATCGTCACCGAGATCCACAAGCTCGCGCAGGGCCTGGAGGACAAGGGCGCCGAGGAGCGCGCCGCGGTCGAGGCCGAGATCGAGAAGCTCGAGAAGAAGCTGGACGCGCGGTCGGGCGACATCATGCAGCACGCCCTCATCGAGGTCTTCAAGAAGCAGCGCCCCGGCGAGCCGCCGACGGTGGACAACTCTCGCGCCCTCGTCCGGTCGCTCTTCTTCGACCCCAAGCGCTACGACCTGGCCAAGGTCGGCCGCTACAAGCTGGACGCCCGCCTCGGCCTGAACCTGGGCTCCGAGGTGCGCACGCTCACCAACCCGCGGTTCACCGGCCGGATCTCCGGCATGACCGACGACCTGGTCGAGCTCATCCGCCGGCTGGTGGCGCTGCCGATCAAGATCGGGCTGCCCGAGGAGTCCAAGGACTTCGCCGCCGACGCGGCCACGATGCCGCGCGACGAGATCGCCGGCGACCTCGACGAGTACGAGCACTTCGGCAACCGGCGCCTGCGCACGGTCGGCGAGCTCATCCAGGAGGCCTTCCGCATCGGCCTCTACCGGATGGAGCGCGTCGTCCGCGAGCGCATGAGCACCGAGGACGTCGACACGATCACCCCGCAGACGATCATCAACATCCGCCCGGTGGTCGCGGCGCTGAAGGAGTTCTTCGGCTCCTCGCAGCTCTCGCAGTTCATGGACCAGACCAACTCGCTGTCGGGCCTCACGCACCGGCGCCGCCTGTCGGCGCTCGGCGCCGGCGGCCTCACCCGCGAGCGCGCCCCCATCGAGGTGCGCGACGTCCACCAGACGCACTATGGGCGCATGTGCCCGATCGAGACCCCGGAGGGCCCGAACATCGGCCTCATGGGCTCGCTCGGCTCGTACGCGACCATCAACGAGTTCGGCTTCATCCAGACGCCGTACCGCCGCGTCGTGAAGGGCAAGGTCACCGAGGACGTCGACGAGCTCGACGCCACGCAGGAGGAGCACAAGGTCATCGCGCAGGCCAACGCCGAGCGCGACGCCAAGGGCGCCCTCATCGGCCCGGTCCTGTGCCGCAAGGGCGGCGAGCCGATCCTGGCCGACCCGGCCGACGTCGAGTACATGGACGTCTCGCCGCAGCAGATCGTCTCGGTCGCGACGGCGCTCATCCCGTTCCTGGAGCACGACGACGCCAACCGGGCCCTGATGGGCGCCAACATGCAGCGCCAGGCCGTGCCGCTCATGATCACCGAGGCCCCGCTGGTGGGCACCGGCATCGAGAAGCGCGCCGCGGTCGACACGGGCGACGTGGTGATCAGCCGCACCGACGGCACCGTCGCCGCGGTCGACGCCGACCACGTCATCGTCGAGGACCCCGCCGGGGAGCTCGAGCACTACGAGCTGCACAAGTTCACGCGCTCCAACCAGGGCACGCTGATCCACCAGAAGCCGATCGTGCGCAAGGGCCAGGGGATCGCGAAGGGCGAGCCGCTCGCCGACGGGTCCTCCACGGACCAGGGCGAGCTGGCCCTCGGCAGCAACATGCTCGTCGCCTTCATGTCCTGGGAGGGCTACAACTTCGAGGACGCGATCATCATCTCGGAGCGCCTCGTGAAGGACGACGTGCTGTCGTCCATCCACATCGAGGCCTACGAGATCGACGCCCGCACCACCAAGCTGGGCGCCGAGGAGATCACCCGCGACATCCCGAACCGCTCCGAGGAGTCCCTCAAGGACCTCGACGAGCGCGGCATCGTGCGCATCGGCGCCGAGGTGATGTCCGGCGACCTCCTGGTGGGCAAGGTCACGCCGAAGGGCGAGACCGAGCTGACCGCCGAGGAGAAGCTGATCCGCGCCATCTTCAAGGAGAAGGCCGGCGAGGTCCGCGACACCTCCCTCAAGGTCCCGCACGGCGAGGGCGGCAAGGTCATCGACGTGAAGGTCTTCGACCGCGAGAGCGGCGACGACCTGTCGCCGGGCGTCAACCAGCTCGTCCGCGTGTACGTGGCCAAGCGCCGCAAGATCGCAGAGGGCGACAAGCTCGCCGGCCGCCACGGCAACAAGGGCGTCATCTCCAAGATCGTCCCCGAGGAGGACATGCCGTTCCTCGAGGACGGCACGCCGATCGACATGATCCTCAACCCGCTGGGCGTGCCGTCGCGCATGAACATCGGGCAGATCCTCGAGACCCACCTCGGCTGGGCCGCCGCGCGCGGCTGGACCGACGGCGCCTACGACAAGAAGGCCAACGGCGACCGGCCGGAGCGCACCTTCGTGGCCACGCCGGTGTTCGACGGCGCGACCGTCGAGGACGTCGACCGGGTGCTGAAGGACTGGTCCGCGAGCCACCAGGACAACCCGATCCAGCTCGCCGTGGACGACAACGACCGGCCCGGCCGTCAGGCCTCCGGCCGCATGAAGCTCTACAACGGCCGCACCGGCGAGCCGTACGAGGGCAAGGTCACCGTCGGCTACATGTACATGCTGAAGCTGCTCCACCTGGTCGACGACAAGATCCACGCGCGCTCGACCGGCCCGTACTCGCTCGTCACCCAGCAGCCGCTGGGCGGCAAGGCGCAGTTCGGCGGCCAGCGCTTCGGCGAGATGGAGGTGTGGGCCCTCGAGGCGTACGGGGCCGCGTACACCCTCCAGGAGATGCTGACCATCAAGAGCGACGACACGGTCGGCCGCGTGAAGGCCTACGAGGCGATCGTGAAGGGCGAGAACATCCAGGAGCCGTCCATCCCGGAGAGCTTCAAGGTGCTGCTGAAGGAGATGCAGTCCCTCGGGCTCGACGTGAAGGTCCAGGGCGAGGCGGGTCCCGAGTTCTCGGCGCGCGAGGAGGACGACGACCTCCTGCGTGCCGCCGAGGAGCTGGGGATCGACCTGTCCGGTGGGCTGGGGGCGGCGCCCGAGGCGGACGGCGACGGCGCCGCTGCGGAGGGCGACGGCGAGGCGGTCGAGGTGGCCGGCGCGGAGGCAGAGGTCGTCGCCTCCCCCGCCGACTCCGACTCCGGCTCCGCCGCCGAGGAGGACTAGCAGGGCCCGGCGTCCCGGCCCGTCACCCCGTCAGGGGGTGCGGGGCGGGGCGTCGTCACGACCGACGGAGTCTCCGCCGGCCCGCGTTGGCGAGCGCAGGGGCTGGCACACGAGAAAGGCGCGCCACACGTGATCGACATCAACAACTTCGACTCCATCACCATCGGTCTGGCCTCCTCCAAGCAGATCCGGCAGTGGAGCTCGGGCGAGGTCACCAAGCCCGAGACCATCAACTACCGGACGCTCAAGCCGGAGAAGGACGGGCTCTTCTGCGAGAAGATCTTCGGTCCGACCAAGGACTGGGAGTGCTACTGCGGCAAGTACAAGCGCGTCCGCTACAAGGGCATCATCTGTGAGCGCTGCGGCGTCGAGGTCACGCGCGCCAAGGTGCGCCGTGAGCGGATGGGCCACATCGACCTGGCCGCGCCGGTCAGCCACATCTGGTTCTTCAAGGGCGTCCCGAGCCGCATCGGCTACATGCTGGACATCGCCCCGAAGGAGCTGGAGAAGGTCCTCTACTTCGCCGCCTCGATCGTCACGGACGTCGACGAGGAGGGCCGCGCCGGCGAGCTCGACCGCCTCCAGGACGAGGTCAACACCACCCTCGAGCAGTACGACCAGGACAAGGAGGAGCGCCTCCTCGAGCTGAACGAGCGGCTCGAGCGCCGCCTCGTGTGGCTGCGCGAGGGCGAGGCGAAGGGCCTCACCGACGAGGACGAGTACTGGGTCGACGACCTCCAGCGCGACCGCACCTCCGACGACCCGGAGGCGCGCCGCGAGCTGACCGACGCCGACCGCAAGCAGGCCGAGAACGACCTGCGCAAGGAGACGGACGTCGCGCTCAAGGACATCGAGCGCTACACGGAGGAGGCGAAGGAGCGGCTCACCCGCGCCTGGCTGACCTTCAAGGACCTCAAGCCGCGCCAGATCGAGTCGGACGAGCAGCTGTTCCGCGAGATGAAGGACCGCTTCGGCTCGCCGCACGGCTTCTGCGACCTGTTCAAGGGCGGCATGGGCGCCGCGGCGATCAAGGAGCTCCTCTCCCAGATCGACCTCGACGCCGAGACCGAGTCCCTGCGCGAGACCATCCAGACCAGCAAGGGCCAGCGCCAGGCGCGCGCCCTGAAGCGCCTGAAGGTGGCGTCCGCGTTCCGCCGCTCCAGCAACCGGCCGGAGTGGATGGTGCTCGAGGCGATCCCGGTCATCCCGCCGGAGCTGCGGCCCATGGTCCAGCTCGACGGTGGCCGCTTCGCCACCAGCGACCTCAACGACCTGTACCGCCGCGTCATCAACCGCAACAACCGCCTGAAGCGGCTCCTCGACCTCGGCGCACCCGAGATCATCGTGAACAACGAGAAGCGGATGCTGCAGGAGGCGGTCGACGCCCTGTTCGACAACGGGCGCCGCGGCCGCGCGGTCACCGGCCCGGGCAACCGGCCGCTCAAGTCGCTCTCCGACATGCTGAAGGGCAAGCAGGGCCGCTTCCGGCAGAACCTGCTCGGCAAGCGCGTCGACTACTCGGGCCGCTCGGTCATCGTGGCCGGCCCGGAGCTGCGCCTGCACCAGTGCGGGCTGCCCAAGCTGATGGCGCTGGAGCTCTTCAAGCCGTTCATCATGAGCCGGCTCGTCGAGCGCAAGCAGGTCCAGAACATCAAGGCCGCCAAGAAGCTGGTGGACGCGATGGTCCCCGAGGTGTGGGACGTGCTCGAGGAGGTCATCGGGGAGCACCCGGTCCTCCTGAACCGCGCCCCCACGCTGCACCGCCTGGGCATCCAGGCCTTCGAGCCGCAGCTGGTCGAGGGCAAGGCCATCCAGATCCACCCGCTGGTCTGCACCGCCTTCAACGCCGACTTCGACGGCGACCAGATGGCCGTGCACCTGCCGCTGTCCGTGGAGGCCCAGGCCGAGGCGCGCATCCTGATGCTCTCGGCCAACAACATCCTGTCCCCGGCCCACGGCCGGCCGATCGCCGTGCCCAGCCAGGACATGATCCTCGGCCTCTACTACCTCACCTACTCGCGCGTGATCAGCATGCGCAAGAAGGGGGACGAGAGCGAGGGCCGCGACACCGAGGTCGCCGACCTCTGGAACGTCGAGTCGCGCAAGTTCGAGCTGCCCAAGAGCTTCGAGGGCAAGTTCGACGGCGGCGAGTGGAGCACGAAGCCGTTCGACGGCATCGCTGCGCCTCGGACGTTCCGCAACCCCGAGACGCTGTTCGCCGCGCTGGACCAGCGCGCGATCGGCCTGCAGGACCTCATCGAGATGCGCGGCCCGGACGGCGCCCGCCGCATCACCACGCCCGGCCGCGTCGTGTTCAACCACGAGGTCCGGCGGGCGCTGGAGGAGGTCGTCGGGTCTGACGAGCTCGAGGCGCGGCCGTTCCCGGAGCGGCACGAGACCCTCACGAAGCGCCACACTGGCGACTTCATCGAGGACCTCGTGAACGTCTACGGGGCGACGGCGGTGTCGATGGTGCTCGACTCCTTCAAGGCCCTCGGCTTCCGCTACGCCACCGACTCCGGCCTCACGGTGAGCAAGAACGACATCGTCGTCCCGCCCACCAAGGACGAGATCATCGCGAAGTACGACGCGAAGGTGGAGGAGGTCGAGGAGTTCTTCGGGCTGGGCGAGATGAGCCCCGAGGAGCGCCACGAGGAGGTCGTGAAGCTCTGGGAGCAGGCCACCGACGAGGTCGCCGACGCCATGGAGAAGCACCTCTACCGGCTGAACCCGATCTACATGATGGCCAACTCCGGGGCGCGCGGATCCTTCAAGCAGATCCGCCAGCTCGCCGGGATGCGCGGCTGCATGAACAACCCGAAGGGCGAGACCATCGAGCGCCCGATCAAGAGCAACTTCATGGAGGGGCTCTCGGTCCTCGAGTACTTCATCTCCACCCACGGCGCCCGCAAGGGCCTCGCGGACACCGCCCTGAAGACCGCCGACTCGGGCTACCTCACCCGGCGCCTGGTCGACGTCTCGCAGGACGTGATCGTCCGTGAGCTCGACTGCGGCACCGCCGAGGGCATCGAGGTGCCGGTCTTCCGCGACGACAACGCGCTGAACCCGAGCCTGCCCGGCCGGGTGCTTCTCGGCCCCGTCGTGGACCGGGTCACCGGCGAGGTGCTGATCGACCTGCGGCCGGAGTCGGTCGAGGGCGACGACGAGGAGGCCCTGGCGGACGCCCGTCGCGGCCACCTGGTCTCCAACAACGACGGCGACCGGCTCGACAGCGAGCTCCGGGCCGCGGACGGGACCCCGCACGACGCGGTCGTGACGGTGCGCTCGCCCGTGAAGTGCCGCAGCGAGGTGGGCATCTGCGCCCGCTGCTACGGCCGCAACCCGGCGTCCGGCAAGCTCACCGAGCCCGGCGACGCGGTGGGCATCATCGCCGCGCAGTCGATCGGCGAGCCCGGCACGCAGCTGACCATGCGGACGTTCCACACCGGCGGTGTCGCCGGCGCGGACATCACGCACGGCCTCCCGCGCGTCGTGGAGCTGTTCGAGGCCCGCAAGCCGAAGGCCCAGGCGCACGTCGCCCCGGCCGACGGCTGGGTGCGGATCACCGACGACGAGACGCGTCCGGGGTCGGCCCACCTGGTGGTGGTCGAGCCGGAGTACATCGAGCAGGAGGACGCCGGCACGGGCGCCACGCGCGCACCGGTCCGCGAGCACTCCTTCCCGGTGATGCGATGTGTATAAGAGACAGACCTGGTGGTGGTCGAGCCGGAGTACATCGAGCAGGAGGACGCCGGCACGGGCGCCACGCGCGCACCGGTCCGCGAGCACTCCTTCCCGGTGATGCGGCGCACCCAGATCACGGTGGACGACGGCCAGTGGGTCGAGGCGGGCGACCTCGTGTCGACCGGCTCCGCCTTCCCGGCGGACATCCTCAGCTCCCGGCCCGGCGTGTCGCTCGGCGTCCAGGGCACCGTCACGGCGGTGAAGGACGAGGGCAAGGGCTGGGTGCGGGTGGACGTCGAGACCGAGGCCGGCATCTCGCAGCGCTGGCTGCGGCTGCCGGACGACCGTCCGCGCCCCGTGATCGAGAAGGGCATGGAGGTCACCCCGGCCCTGCGCTTCCACGCGCCGGAGGCCACCCGCGACCCCTCGACCAAGACCGAGCTGTACCTCGTCCGCGAGGTCCAGAACGTCTACCGGTCGCAGGGCGTGGACATCAACGACAAGCACATCGAGCTGATCGTGCGGCAGATGCTGCGCAAGGTCCGGGTCGACGACCCGGCCGGCACGCACTTCCTGCACGGCCAGATGGTCGACAAGCCGGTCCTCTACCGGGAGAACACCCGGGCGGCCGAGCGCATCCGCGAGCAGCTGCTCGAGAAGCGCGAGACCAAGGAGTTCACCGGCGACGACAGCGAGATCGAGCGTGCCGTCCAGGGCGTGCAGGCGAACGTCGAGCCGCTCATCCTGGGCATCACGAAGGCCTCGCTGGCCACCGAGTCGTTCCTGTCGGCGGCCTCCTTCCAGGAGACGACGCGCGTCCTCACCGACGCCGCCATCTCGGCCAAGAGCGACTCGCTCGTCGGCCTGAAGGAGAACGTGATCATCGGGAAGCTGATCCCGGCCGCCACCGGGCTCAAGCGGTACCGCCAGCTGGAGATCGAGGCCGTCCGGCGCGCGCCGGCGCTCCTCGAGTTCGACCTGGACGAGCCGTTCTCCGAGGCCGACGACGACGCCCTCCTGGGCATCGGCGACGGCGACGGGCAGACGTTCTCGTTCGGCCCGGAGCTCGACCTCGACGAGTAGGTGACGGGGCCGGTCCGGCTCGCGCCTCTAGGGCACGAGCCGGACCGGCCTGATCACCGGCTTGGTCGGGCGCTCCCCCGCGCGGGCGCGGGCCCCGAGCGCGTACCCGACGGCGAAGCTGAGGGGCGTCCGGACGTCGAACGTCTTCGCCCGCGCCGGCACCTTGATGCACGCCGATTTCCGGCCCGCCGCGGTGAACACCACGAGCCGCTGCCCGAAGAGCCGGATGCTGCGCTTCCCGCTGAAGATGGTCACGAGAACCCGGGCCGGGCGGGCGCTCTGCACGATCGCGGCGACGCACTTCGAGCGCCGCAACGACCGCAGGGAGAGCGCCGCGGGGCCGACGACGATGGCCGGCCCCACCCGGACCTGCCGCGGATTGGGGATGGTGGTCTCGAGGTCCGGCACCAGCGGGAACGGGCGGCCGACGCCCGCTCCGGTCACCTCGACCTGCTGCCCGGGGGTCAGCCGCAGGCCGCGCAGCGCCGGGTTGCCGGGCGTCACGGACACCGTTCCGCGGACGCTGCCGACCGTCGTCCGCCTGCGCGTGGGGTCGTGTGCGACCCGCGCTTGTCCGCCGCTCGCGTCGACGCGCGCGACCGGGGTGAGCACGAAGGCGGGGCCGCCCGCCGGCAGCCGCTGCTGCTGCCGCGGCGAGCCCGCCGTCGTGATCGTGAGCTCGCCGGTCACAAGGTTCGGGACGGCGCTCGCGACGAAGTGCGCGCCCCCCCGGGCGGTGCCGCTGATCGTGAAGATCGCGCCGCTCGGCAGGGCCTGCAGGGTGATCGTCACGGGCGCGAGCGTGCCGCCGATCACGGTGATCGCGTCGCCCTCCCCGAGCACGAAGCCGACCTGCGGGCGGTAGAGGGATCGCACCGGGTCGCCCTTCGACACGAGGAACGAGTCGGCCCGCGCCGAGAAGCCGATGTCGATGATCCGGAACAGCGGCGGGCCCACGATGGGCGGCTGACCCACCACGCTCCCAGGCGGGACGGCGGCGGCGGGGCCCCCTGGGGCCGAGGGCGCTGGCTCGCCGTAGAGGTTGATGATGAGCTTGCCGGCGCCGGTCCCGTTCAGGAACGGCCCCACCGTGGCGCCGAGCGTCCCCCCGGACGATGGGGTGAAGGTCGCGACGTACTCGTGGGCCGGGCTGTACTCGGGGATGCGGCCACCGAGGCCGACGATCGTGCCCTGGCTGGTGCCGCCGATGTCGAACCGCAGGACGGAGATCTTCGGGGGCGGTGTCTCGAGGCAGTCGTCGCCCGGGATCGGCGCGCCACCGCTCGTGCCGAAGCAGTGGAGGGCGTCCAGCGACTCCTTGCGGCCACCGGGGAAACTGACCTCCACCGTGGAGTTGACGACGATGCGGTAGGTCGCGCCCGGGCGCAGGACGGCGGCGCTCTGCACGCGCGCGCCGCTCGCCGGCACGTCGATGACCTCCAGCAGCTGCTCGGCGCCCCGCGCCGGCGGCGCCGCGACGAGCGCGAGCACCATCACCGCCGTCATGGCGGTCAGTGCGGTCGCCATGGCCATCGTTCTCATCGTTGCCGCCCTCCAGGGTCCGGATCCGCCGATCTCGACGATGATCGCGCCCGGTGCGTCAACGCTGCGTCAACGCACCTCCCGGCCCAGCCGTCGCGTGAGCGGCGTGCCGTGATGCCGTGCACCACGATGGAGACGGCGACGACCGCAACGACGGTCCAATCGGATGACCGCCGACGGGCGCCGGTCCCACGGGGGCCGGCGCCCGCTGTCCTTCCGGCGGGCATCCGCAAGCGGGCCCGCGCGCTCCCGATCCGGCGCCTTGACGCCTCGGCCGTGGACGGCGCAGGCTCGCCCATGGACCGCGGTGGACGACGGCGACGCGTCGGGCTCCTCGCGGCGGCGATCGCCGCCGTCGCCCTCGCCGTCGGCCTGGCCGGGACCGCGTCGGCCGTCACGATCGACATCCCGGCGCAGATCGTCATCGAGTCCCAGGCCCACCCCGGGACGAACGACCCCGGCCGCTGCATCGCCTGGTCGTTCATGCAGTTCAACGAGGTGGCGGGCGCGACGCACTACGAGGGCCTCGCCGACGGCACGATGGGCTCGAGCGACGTCCCCGGCTCGGGCCCGCCGTTCCCCGACGACGAGTTCAGCGACTTCCCGGCGCTCTTCATCGCGCCGGCGGGCACGCACCGCTTCGCGCTCGGGGGCAGCTCGGTCGGCAGCGGATGCGCCGACGCGGAGGCCGGTCAGCAGGGCCGCTTCAGCGTCGTCTACATGCGTGCCGAGGTCCCGCAGGCGCCGCAGACCCAGTCGCCGGTCGCGCGCTTCACGGCGACGCGCGACGCCGCAAATCCGCGGCTCGTCCGCTTCGACGGCTCCGGATCGTCCGATCCGGACGGCGGCGCGATCCGGTCGTACGCCTGGACCTTCGGCGACGGCGGCGCGGGGTCGGCGCCGGGGCCGGCGCACACGTACGCGAGCGGCGGCCGGCGGACGGTCACGCTGACGGTCACCGACGACGAGGGCGAGACCGGCTCCGTCTCGCAGACCGTCGACACGCCCTTCGACGTGCGAGGCACACTGCGCGAGAGGATCTGCCGGCCGAGCTCCTGCCGACTGGTGCCGGTCGCAGGGGCCCGGGTGTCAGCGGCCGGGACGGGATCGGCTGAGGCCACGTCCGACCGGCAGGGCCGCTACCGCCTCCTCCTCGATCCGGGGAGCTGGACGCTCACGCCCCAGGTGACGGGCGGCGCGCAGGCGTGGGACCCGGCCTCGCGGTCCGTGTCGGTGGGCGCGGACCTCACCGGCCAGGACTTCGTCCGGTGCGCGGCCCCGGCCGCGGCCGTGCAGGCCGCGGCGGTCGGCGGCGAGTCGTGCACGCACACGCTGAAGGGTCAGGTCCGGTCGGCCATCGACGGGCGTCCCTTCGGTCATCCGGCCCGGAGCCTCGGGTCAGTCCAGCTCCGCATCGGCGCATTCGACGCGTCGGGCGGCCAGGTCGACTCGACAAACGTGGCCGACGACGGGACGTTCGAGCTCGTCGTCCCGACGGGCACGTACGCGCTGCGTCTGATCACGCCGGACGGCATCGTCCCGGTGCACGGGCTGCCGAGCCCGGGCCTGCGCGTGGTGGCCGACCGGGACCGCACCGACCTGGTGGTCCGTGTCAGGCCGACCCTCGGGACCTTCTCCGTCCTGCGCGACCCGTCCATGTCGCTCGGGTGGAGCTACTGGCTCGAGGTCTTCGACACGACCCCCTTCGGCACGAGCCCGGGCCAATCGCTCATCGAGCTGAGCATCACCCGGGATGTCCCGCTGCTGCTGCGGAACACGTGCTCGGGTCTGGCCGGCACGCGGAACAGCCTCGGCACCGTGTCGGCCTTCGTCGTCCCGAGGAAGGTCCCGCAGGGCCCCGGCTTCCTGGGCCCTGAAATCGAGGTCCCGCTCTGCCGCGGCACGTACCGGGGCACGGTGTGGGTGCGTGGCGCCCGCATCGCCACCTTCTCGGTGGCGATCACCGGGGGCCACCAGCCCGGCCTCCCGCTGGAGAACGTCCGCTACGACGGCCGCTTCCGCGGGTAGGGGCGGCGCCGGCCCCTACCCGGTGTCGCGCCCGAGCAGGCGGCGCGTGAGCGGGGTCCCCGTGACCCCGTGGACGACGATCGAGACGGCCACCACGGCCACGACGGTCCAGACGACGGTCTCGGCCTCGTCGGGCGCGAGCGTCCCGGTCCCGAGCACCGCGGCCGCGTAGAAGAGCGAGCCCACACCGCGCACGCCGAACCAGCCGACCCAGCGGCGCTCGCGCCGGTCCATCGGCGCCGTGCGCAGGGCGAGCTCGCAGGCAAGCGGGCGCACCACGAGCAGCAGCAGCGGGGCCAGCAGCCAGCCCGACCACCCGGGCACGGCGAGGCCGTCGAAGGTGAGGAGGCTGCCGAGGAAGAGGATCATCGCGAGCTCCAGGACGCGTTCGAGTGTCTCCGCGCCGGCGTGGACGCCGCGGGCGTACTCGTGGTCGCGCTCGCGGCGCCGGAACGCGATGCCGCCGACGAAGGCGGCGAGGAAGCCGTATGTGTCAAGGACCTGCGCGGCACCGTAGATGGCGAGGACGGCGCCGATCGCGGCGTACCCGTCGAGCTCGACGGCCAGCAGGTCGCGCTCGCGCAGGCGGGTGGCGACCTCGGCGATGAGCCACCCGCCGAGGGCGCCGATCAGGACGCCCCCGGCGATCGCGTAGACGACGTCCCACGCGAACCAGTCGCCGATGCCCGCGGAGGCCCCGTGCTCCGCGACGGCCAGGCCGAGGAGCAGGAACGGGAACGCCAGCCCGTCGTTGAGCCCCGCCTCGGAGGTCAGCGCGAATGACGTCTCGTGCTCCTCCTCCTCGCCGGGCGGCCCAACGCCGAGGTCGCCGGCGAGGACGGGGTCGGTGGGGGCGAGGGCGGCGCCGAGCAAGATCGCCGCCCCTGCCGACAGCCCCATCGCGGCGACCCCGAAGGCCGCGACGGCCGCGATGGTCACGGGCATGACCACCCCCAGGAGGAGGACCGTCGAGCGCCACCCCCGCCATGTGACGGGCCGGTCGAGGCGGAGCCCGGTGGCGAACAGCGCCACGATCACGGCGATCTCGGCGAACCGCTCCACCACCTCGGCGTCGGCCGTGAGGGAGAACCAGTCCCGGTCGAGGGGGGCGATCCCCGCCGCTCCGAGGGCGCCGAGGCCGAGGTACACCGCGCTCGGCGAGAACGCGCGGGAGCGCTGGTGGGTGAGCGCGACGATCGCGACCATGACGGCGACGCCCAGGAAGAGGAGCCCCAGCGACCAGGCGTCGGCGGGCTCGAACCCCGGCGTGATCGCGGCCGGGGGCGCGGGTCCGGTGTGCATCGGCCCCAGTTACCCGGGGGGCCGCCGGACGACGCAGTCGCCGCTAGTTGCCGGTGCCGTCCGGGTCGGGGAAGCGGACGTGCAGGTGGTCGTCGTGCGCGGGCCAGCGGACGACGACGCCGGACGGGCCGTGGAGGTCCAGGCTCGGTCCGATCAGGACGAGGCTGGCGCCCTGTGCGACGAGGCGGTCCACGACCTGCTGCGTCAGGTCTCGGTCGTACGTGCCGGGGCCGGCGGCGTCCTCGCGCCCGTCGCCACGGGGGAGGCGGATGTCGACGTCCAGCCCGTTCTGGTGGGAGGCGTGGCCGATGGCGGGGCCGGTGAACGGGCCGCCGGTCCGGCGGGACAGGTCGCCGATGCCGAGGCGCGGCGCCCCGGGGTGCGCCTTCTCCCACCACGCGCCCAGATCCAGGAGCTGGCGGACGAGCACGGCGGTGCCCCACTGCCGGTCCTTGCCGCCGGGCGGCAGCTGGGTCGCGGGGTCGTAGGTGTAGAAGCCGGGGCCCTGGGAGGGCAGGCGGATGCCGTTCTCCAGCCAGCCGCCGTTCGGCGTGCCGTGGGCGATCGAATCGCGCCACTCCACCGCCGGCCGCGACGGCTTCGGCGGGGGCTTGGTGGGCGACCGCTCCGGGGTCTTCTCGGGGGTCCCGGGGACGGGCGCGGGGACCGGCGGCGCCGGCTCCACCTGCACGACCGCGCCGGCCGCGCGGGCGACGGACGCCTCGCCGTCGCCCTCGAACGCCGCGAGGGGCACGAGCGCCGCGACGACCGCGAGGAGCGACACCCACATCCACGGCTGCTGCCCCGGCCGGCGCCTGCGCCGGCCCAGGGAGGCGGCGCACGCCGGGCAGCAGTGGCGCGCCTCGCGGCGCCGGAGTAGCAGGTGGCGTCCCAACATCGAGCCGACGGTACCACCGGCACCTGTTTCCCCCTGCAATCGGCGTTGTGAATCGCGTTCCCGTCCCCAGGGTGCAATTGGACCTACGACTGTCCGATTGAACGGGTGCCCGGGCGCGGTCATCGATGCGCCTTCGTCTCACCCGTCAATGAAGGCGTCGGGCCGGCGGGCGTCCTCGTGACGGGGCGTTCAATTGCACACGCGCGTTCTCAATTGGCTGATGCCCGGGCGGGGTCGGCGGCGCGCCCTGGTCTCACCCTTCAGTGAGGGGGTCGGGCCGCCGGGCGTCCTCGTGACGGGGCGTTCAATTGCACACGCGCGTTCTCAATTGGCTGATGCCAAGCCGGGGGTCGGCGGCGCGCCTTGGTCTCACCCTTCGATGAAGGGGTCGGGCCGGCGGGCGTCCTCGTGCCGGGGCGTCCAATCGCACACGCGCGTTTTCAATTGGTTCATGCCCGGGCGGGGTCGCCGACGCGCCTTCGTCGAACCCTTCGATAAAGGGGGTCGGGCCGGCGGGCGTCCTCGTGCCGGGGCGTTCAATTGCACACGCGCGTCCTCAATTGGCTGACGCCAAGCCGGGGGTCGGCGAGGCGCCTCCGTCTCGCCCTTCAATGAAAGGGGTTCGAACCGGTGGGCGCCCTCCAGGGCCGGGCCGTCGCGGCGGGCGTGGCCGGGGCGTCTACGCTCCGACCGTGTTCCCGTCCCTCATCCAGAAGCCCGTGCGGGTGGTGCTCGTCGTCCTGCTGCTCGCCGCGATCGGGGCGGGCATCTGGTTCTGGAGGAAGGCGGGGGAGAGCACTCCGGTGTCGCAGGCGAGCGCGCTCCAGGACTTCCGGGAGGAGGGGGGCGCGGCGGCGGCGCCGGGGATCCCCGCGGCCGGGGTGTACACGTACCGCCAGGACGGGTCGGAGCGTGGGGGCGTCGGCCCGGCGCACATCTCCCGCGGCCTGCCCGGCGAGGCGCGCTACGTCGTGACCAAGGCGGAGGGCGGCTACCGCGCGCAGCTGAGCATGTCCCAGGAGCACATCGAGGGCGTCACCGTCCGCGTGGGGAAGGCCGGCAGCCGGGAGGTCGCGCGCCGCACCAAGGTCACGTTCCTCGGGTTCGGGCAGGACGACCGGCGCACGCTCCGGCCGCCGCCGCTGTGGCTCCCCGCCAAGCTCGCGGCCGGCAGGACCTGGGGCGGCAGCTACACGGCCGGGGACCTCCCGGTCACGTACCGCAGCCGGGTGCTCCGCCGCGACGCGGTCGAGGTGGACGGCCGCCGGTGGGCGGTGTGGGTGGTCCGGTCGGACTCCACGACGGGCGGCGTGCACCCCGGCGACCGGACCGACACGTGGTGGTGGTCGCCGCGCCTCGCGCTGGCGCTGCGGTGGGACATCGACATGCACATCGGGGGCCCCGCGAGCCTGGACACAACCGCTACCCTGAACCTGACGCGGACGACGCCCGCCGTGTGACGTCCTGTGCGTGGAGCCGCCGAGCCCCGCTGTGCTAACGTCCCCGGGCCGCTCGCCCGGTATGTCCTGTCGCGCTCGAAAAAAGGCTTCCGTGCCCACGATCCTGTCTCTTATACACATCTAGCGGTGTATAAGAGACGTGTGACGTCCTGTGCGTGGAGCCGCCGAGCCCCGCTGTGCTAACGTCCCCGGGCCGCTCGCCCGGTATGTCCTGTCGCGCTCGAAAAAAGGCTTCCGTGCCCACGATCAACCAGCTGGTCCGCAAGGGCCGCGAACTGCAGAAGACCAAGTCGAAGGTCCCTGCGATGGAGCAGAACCCGCAGAAGCGCGGCGTCTGCACCCGCGTGTACACGACGACCCCGAAGAAGCCGAACTCGGCGCTCCGGAAGGTCGCCCGTGTGCGTCTGACGAACCAGATGGAGGTCTCGGCCTACATCCCGGGTGAGGGGCACAACCTGCAGGAGCACTCGGTGGTGCTCGTGCGCGGCGGTCGCGTCCGGGACCTCCCGGGCGTGCGCTACAAGGTGATCCGGGCGGCGCTCGACGCGGCCGGCGTCGCCGACCGCCGCAAGGCCCGGTCCAAGTACGGCGCGAAGACGCCGAAGTAATGCCGCGCCGCGCAGTCATCACCCGCCGGCCCATCGAGCCGGACCCCGTCTACAACAGCGCCCTCGTCACCCAGCTGGTGAACAAGGTCCTGAAGGACGGGAAGAAGTCGACCTCCGAGGGCGTCGTCTACGGAGCGCTGGAGCGCATCCGTGACCGCACCGGCCGCGATCCCGTGGCGGTCATGGAGGAGGCGGTCCGCAACGTCACCCCGGCACTCGAGGTCAAGAGCCGCCGCGTCGGCGGCGCGACCTACCAGGTGCCGATCGAGGTCCCGGCCCGGCGCGGGCGCACGCTCGCGATCCGGTGGCTCGTGCGGTTCGCCCGGGAGCGCCGCGAGAAGCAGATGAGCGAGCGGCTCGCGAACGAGCTCCTCGACGCGCTCGGCTCGCAGGGCGGCGCCTTCAAGCGGAAGGACGACCTCTACCGGATGGCGCAGGCGAACAAGGCGTTCGCGCACTACCGCTGGTAGGAGCGCCCCGCCTCTCCGGGGGCCGGGGCTTCACGGGAAGTGGATGGAATTTCTCTCAGCGCCGGCCGTTTGGCCGGCGCCGTGACTCGGATGAGGTGAGCACGCGATGACGACGACGGCCAAGAAGGTCTCTCTCGAGAAGACCCGCAACATCGGGATCATGGCCCACATCGACGCGGGCAAGACCACCACGACCGAGCGGATCCTCTACTACACCGGCCGGACCCACCGGATCGGCGAGGTCCACGAGGGCGCCGCGACGATGGACTGGATGGCGCAGGAGCAGGAGCGCGGCATCACGATCACCAGCGCCGCGACCACGTGCTTCTGGCGGGACCACCGCATCAACATCATCGACACGCCCGGCCACGTCGACTTCACCATCGAGGTGGAGCGCAGCCTCCGCGTGCTCGACGGCGCCGTCGCCGTGTTCGACTCGGTTGCCGGCGTCGAGCCGCAGAGCGAGACGGTGTGGCGCCAGGCCGACCGCTACGGCGTGCCGCGCATCGCCTACGTCAACAAGATGGACCGCATCGGCGCCAACTACGGCGCCGCCGTCCAGACGATGATCGACCGCCTCGGCGCGAACGCGATCCCGATCCAGCTGCCGATCGGCGAGGAGGCCGACTTCCGCGGCATCGTGGACCTCATCGGGATGAAGGCGATCATCTACACCGACGACCTCGGCACCGAGTTCGAGATCACGGACATCCCGGACGAGATCGTCGCCGAGGCCGAGGCCGCGCGCGAGACGCTCATCGAGGCCCTCGCCGACCACGACGACGAGCTCGCGGAGGCCTACCTCGAGGGCGAGGAGCTCGACAAGGACCGCATCGTCGCGGCCATCCGCACCGCCGTGCTCGCGATCGCGATCACCCCGGTGCTCTGCGGCTCCTCCTTCAAGAACAAGGGCGTCCAGCCGCTGCTCGACGCCGTCGTGGACCTGCTCCCGTCGCCGCTCGACGTGCGCCCCGCCGTGGGCACCGTCCCCGGCACCGACGAGGAGATCACCCGCGAGTCCGACCCCAACGGGCCGTTCGCGGCGCTGGCCTTCAAGGTGATGAGCGACCCGTACGTCGGCCGCCTCACCTACATGCGGGTCTACTCCGGCTCCATGAAGAGCGGCTCCGCGATCATCAACGCGACGAAGGACCGCAAGGAGCGGGCCGGCCGTCTGCTGATGATGCACGCCAACCATCGCGAGGACGTCGACGAGGTCTCGGCCGGCGACATCGTCGCCGCCGTCGGCCTGAAGTCGACGACCACCGGCGACACGCTCACCGACGCCGCCGACCCGGTGATCCTGGAGCGGATGACCTTCCCCGAGCCGGTCATCGACCTCGCCATCGAGCCGAAGACCAAGCAGGACCAGGAGAAGCTCACCACCGCCCTCCAGCGCCTGTCCGACGAGGACCCGACGTTCCGCGTCCGCACCGACGAGGAGACCGGCCAGACCGTCATCGCCGGCATGGGCGAGCTGCACCTCGAGATCATCGTGGACCGCCTCATGCGGGAGTTCAGCGTCGACGCCAACGTCGGCCAGCCGCAGGTCGCCTACCGCGAGACCATCCGCAAGCGGGTGGAGAAGGTCGAGGGCCGCTTCGTCCGCCAGACCGGTGGCCGCGGCCAGTTCGGCCACGTCTACCTGTCGGTGGAGCCGAACGAGCAGGGGGCCGGCTACAGCTTCGAGAGCAAGATCGTGGGTGGCTCGATCCCGCGGGAGTACATCCCGGCGGTCGACCAGGGCGTCAAGGAGGCGCTCGAGGGCGGCGTGGTCGCCGGCTTCCCGATGGTCGACGTCAAGGTGGAGCTGATCGACGGCTCCTACCACGAGGTGGACTCCTCCGAGGTGGCCTTCAAGATCGCCGGCTCCATGGCCCTGAAGGAGGCCGTCAAGCGGGCGAGCCCGACCCTCCTCGAGCCGGTGATGGCCGTCGAAGTCGTGGTCCCGAAGGACTTCGTGGGCACCGTCGTCGGCGACCTCACGTCGCGGCGCGGCCGCATCGGCGGCATGGAGTCGCGCGGCGCGATCGCCGAGGTGGTCAACGCCCAGGTGCCGCTGTCCCAGATGTTCGGCTACGCCACTTCCGTCCGCTCGGCCACCCAGGGCCGCGCGACCTTCACGATGCAGTTCCACTCCTACCAGGAGGTCCCGAACTCCATCGCGGAGGAGATCAAGGCGAAGGTCGGCGCCTCCGCGAGCTAGCGGGAACCGGAGATCGACGTGACCGCGAGGGCCTCGGGAGACCGGGGCCCTCGTCGTTCCGCGGCCGTGTCGCACCGCGAGCCGGGGCAGGGCTGGACCACCGTGCTGCCGGCCGGATGGCGGTCGGTGGCCGGCGGCCCGGCGTTCGTGCGCGGGAACCCGTGGGCCGACCCGGCGCGGCTCGTCGTGGAGTCGCAGCCCGGGCGGTCCGCGGCCGAGGCGCTCGGCGCGTTCGCCGCGGCGCGCGCCATCCGGGTCGACGGCCCGCGGGGGGCGCACGGGCGCTGGGAGCGCCACGCCGGCGAGGCCGGCGACGCCCTCGCCGTCGAGCTGGCGGTGACGGAGCATGACGGCGGCGCCGTGGTCGCCGCGCTGGTCGCCCCGCCCGACGAGCGCGCGGCCCTCGTCGACGCGGTGCTGCGGCCGGCCCTCGACGCCTTCGTCCCCGGACCGCCCGACCCGCCGCGGAGCCTGCTCGCATCCCCCGTGCCCGAGCCGGCGTACTGGCCGACGTCCGGCTGGCGGACGGCCACGCCCGAGTCGCAGGGGATGGACGGCGCGCGGCTCGGCGCGATGCTCGCCGAGATCCGTGACCGCGGCCTGCCGGTCGACAGCGTCACCGTCGTCCGCCACGGCCACGTGGTGCTCGACGCGTCCTTCGGCGCCTTCGCCGCCGGGACGCTCGACGCGACGTACGCGACGGGCCGCCTCCACAAGCTGCAGTCGGTCACGAAGACGGTCGTCGGGATGCTCCTCGGGATCGCCCTCGCCGACCGGGCGGCGGCCGGCGTCACGCTGGACACCCCCTTCCTCGATGTCGCCGGCGACCTGCCGTCCGCGCCCCGGCGCCCCGACCCCCGTCTGCGCGCGATCACCCTCCGCGACCTGCTCACGATGCGGTCGGGGCTCGGCTGGCGGGAGTCGGGCCACGCGTACGAGCGCGGCGGCACGAACGACGTGATGGCGATGATCCTCAGCCGCGACTGGACCCGGTACGTGCTCGAGCGGCCGGTGGCCGGAGCGCCCGGCACCCGCTTCAACTACGACTCGGGGGCCGCCCACCTGGTGTCGGCGGCCGTCTCGGTGCTGACCGGCCGCCCCGCCCACGTCTTCGCCGCGGAGCGCCTCTTCCGGCCGCTCGGCATCACCCGGGCGCCGTGGCTCTGCGCGCCCGAGGGGACGGCCTCGGGTGGCTTCGGCCTGCTGTTGGATCCGTCGGACGTCGCCAAGCTGGCGTTCCTCGCGCTCCACGGCGGGCGATGGGAGGACCGCCAGGTCGTCCCCGCCGGGTGGCTCGAGGCCTCGGCCACCGACCACGTGCGCCGGCCGCCGCACCAGTACGGCCACCTGTGGTGGCTCGACCGCGCGGACGGCTACGCCCACATGGCCGGGCTCCACGGCCAGCTCGCCGTGATCCATCCTGGCGCCGGCCTCGTCGTCGTGATGACCGGCCACTTCCCGGCGGAGGTCGACGCGACCGCCGTCGAGCGCTGGCTCCTCGAGGAATACGTGCTGCCGGCCGCGGGCTGAACCCGGACGGCGGCCTCGGCCGGCCCGCACGCGCGGTGCGCGTCGGCACCGATGGCGGACGCGGCCGCTGCGGCGAGGCTGCGGGCATGGTGAGGCGCACGCTCACAGCGGTGGCGTCACTCGCCGCCGCCCCCGGCGGCGGGATGTACCGCGATCCCGCGCAGGGGTGGTCGGCCGCCGTCCCGGCGGGGTGGAAGGCGGTCGCCACCGGGCCGGAGTTCGTCCGCGACGACCCCCTGGCCGACCCCACCCGGCTGGTGGTGACCGCGTACCCGGGGGCGACGCCCGCATCGGCGCTGCGCATGTTGGCGTCGGCGCACGGGATCCGCGTCACCGGCCCCGCGGGAGCCCTGGTGGGCGCCCACGTGCGCTGGCGGCGGTACCGCGGCCGCACCGGCGACGCCCACGGACTGCCCGTGCAGCTCGCGGTGGCGGAGGACGGCGCGGGTGCCGACGCCGTCGCCCTCGTCGCGCGACCCGGCGAGGCGGCCGCCCTCACCCGTGACGCCCTGCTGCCGCTGCTCGACGGCTTCGCGCCCGGGGTGCCCGACGCACCGGCGRGCGTGCTCGCGGCGGCGCCCGGGACCCGCCGTACTGCCGACCGCGGGTTGGCGCACCGCGTCCCCGGCGTCACAGGGGCTGGACGGCGCCCGCCTGGACGCGATGGTCGCCGAGATCCGGGCGCGGCGCCTGCCGATCGACAGCGTCACCGTCGTCCGGCACGGATACGTCGTGCTCGACGAAGCCTTCGGGCGGTTCGCCGCCGGGGCGCTGGGCGCGCCCTACGCGTCAGGGGCGCTCCACGAGCTCCAGTCGGCGACGAAGTCCGTCACGTCGATGGTGCTCGGCGCCGCGCTGGCCGGCGGGCCGGCGGGCGGTGTGGGCGTCGGCACCACGGTGGCCGACCTCGCCGCCGCGGTGGGATCCACCCCGCGGAACCTCGACGCCCGCAAGCGCGCGATGACGATCGAGGACCTGCTCACCATGCGGTCCGGGCTGGCCTGGCGGGAGAGCGGATACGCATACACGCCCGGCAGCGGCAACAGCGTGGTGGCGATGCTCCGCGCGCCCAACTGGACGCGGTATGTGGTCGACCGTGCCATGGCGGACCGGCCGGGCACCCGCTTCGTCTACAACACCGGCGCCAGCCACCTCGTCTCGGGGACGGTGACGGTGCTCACCGGCCGGACCGCAGACGAGGTCGCGGCTGACGCGCTGTTCGGCCCGCTCGGGATCAGGCGGGTCCGGTGGGCGCACGCTCCGGAGGGCGTGGCCGCCGGCGGGTTCGGCCTGGCGCTCGCGCCGGCCGACCTCGCGAAGCTCGCGTTCCTGTACCTCCACGGCGGGCGATGGGACGGCCGGCAGCTCGTGCCGGCGGACTGGGTGGCGGCGTCGACGACCGGCCACGTCGCGCCGCCCGAGGAGTACGGCTATCTGTGGTGGCTCGACCGCGCCGACGGGTACGCCTTCATGGCGGGCCTCTACGGCCAGCTGGCAGTGGTGGCGCCGCGGCAGGACCTCGTCGCCGTCGTGACCGCGCACATCCCCGCGGACGTCGACGCCAGCGCCGTCACCCGATGGCTGGTGGAGCGCTACGTGCTGCCCGCGGCGGGCGGCCCTACCCCGTGACCGTGCCCGGCTGCGGCGTGGCCTTGTCGCGCTCGCACGAGATGCCGCGCGCCTTCGCGTAGCCGTCCCACTTCGCGGCCCAGGCGCCGAAGCCGTAGCCGGGCGCCTGGTCCTGGAGGAGCCGGAGCAGGCGGACGTGGTAGCAGTGGTAGCCGACGTCGGCGACGTGCTTGCGCCACTTGTAGCCGGGGGTCAGCAGGCCGTAGAGGCTCCACGAGCCCGTGTCGTGCAGGGGCAGGTAGCGCTGGAGCGACTTCTCCCCGTCGCGGGCGAGCCGCTCGGCGAGCCGGCCCGCCAGGACCGCGCCGGGGGCGCGCTTGCGTGCCCGCTGGGTCTTGGGGCCGCTGGTGGCGCGGTTCGGGCGGGAGGTCAGGAGCGAGGCGCTCGCGTCGAGGTTCAGCACCGTCACCATGAACCCGTTGAGGGCGGCGCCGCGCCACGGGTTGGCCCCCGGGTAGGCGCGCTCCGCGTACCACGGCCGTTGCGGGTAGCCCGGCGCCGACACCGCGTTGACCACGCCGCCCCGGTTCACGGGGACGCGGAACGACTGGAGCGCCCCCTTCGCGGCGTCCGAGAAGCGGCGGTCGCCGGTGCGGTGATACGCCCGCGCCATCAGCTGGGCGATGCGGCCCTGCGCCATGCCCGAGGCGCCGGGCTTGATGCGCCCCGGCTTGTCCGGCACGTCGTAGTACTCCCAGATGAGGTACCTGCGGCCGTCCCACGTCCGCTCGACGCCGTACGGCAGGAGCGCCTCGGCCAGCACCTCCGGTGGCAGGCTCTCGTTGAGCCCCTGCCAGCGCCCCGCCGTCGCCACCGGGTTCACCGCGAAGCCGCGACCCTCCCAGTACGTCGACAGCACCCCGTCGGGGTCGCGGATGATCGACCGCTTGATCGGGCCGGCGCGCAGGGTGTACCACCACGCGTTCACCAGCAGCGTCCGCTCGACCGTCGCCTGCCGGGCCGCCGGCACCCCCGGCTGCAGGTACTTGGAGGAGAGGCGCAGGACGTAGTTGATGTCGCGCTTCGTCAGCGTCCCGGGCGGCGCCCACGAGCGCGCCTGCACCAGCATCGCGCGCGCCGTGGCCACGTCGGTCGGCATCTGCTCCACGGGGATCGTGTAGCCGGGCCGGGCGGCCGTCGCCGGCGCCGCGGCGGCGAGCGCCACCGCGAGCCCGGCCACCAGGTGGCGGAGCCTCACGGGAGGAGCCTCGCGGCCATGTGCTGGGCGGGGTGCAGCGCCTCGCGGCCGGTGACGCGCCGGATCTGCTCCCGGCACGACGTCCCCGCGGCGATCGCGGCGTCGGCGCCGCGCACGGCCGGGGCCAGCCGGTCCTCGGCGATCCGCACCGACAGGTCGGGGTGGACGTGCCCCCCCCCCGCCGCAGCGCACTGCCGAAGGCGCCCGCCATGCCGCAGCACCCGGCCCCGGAGGGGCGCGCGGTCACGCCGGCCGCTGCCAGGGCGGCGACGCCCTCGTCGCCGCCGCCGAGCGCGCGGGTGTGGCAGTGGTCGTGGGCGACCACGTCGGCGGGGTCGTCGCGCAGCGGCGGCGCGCCCGCCTCGGCGACGGCTCGCTCGAAGCCGACGGCGGCGTCCGCCACCCACCGGGCCCGGGGGTCGTCGGGCAGCAGCTTCGGGATGTCGTCGACCAGCATCGACCAGCAGGACGGCTCCAGCACCACGATCCGCCGGCCGGCCACGGCGTGCGGCGCCAGGCGGCCGAGCGCCGCCCGCGCCCGCCCGCGCGCCGGGCCGATCATTCCCTGCGACAGGAGGGGGCGGCCGCAGCAGCCCGGGTCGGCCACGCCCGTCCGCACGCCCGCGGCGCGCAACACGCGCAGCGCGGCGTCCCCGATGCCGGGCTCGATGTAGCGGGTGAACGTGTCGGCCATCAGGACCATGTCGGCATCGGGATCGCAGTCTGGACGCCAGGGGCGTTTCGGCATAGGCGGTGCGACATGCATGAAACGCCCTGCAACGGCCCCAGACCAGCGTGCAAGGCGCGGCGCGCGGGCCCCGAGGGCCAGCAGGTCGTGCGCATGACCCAGCAGCCGGGCCCGTGCCGGGACCCCCCTGGCGCGGTGCCGGTGGGCCAGCGCCTCGGCCTTCAGCCGCGCCACGTCGACCTGCGCGGGGCACTCGGTGGCGCACGCCTTGCACGCCAGGCACAGCTCCAGCGCCTCGTGCAGGCCGTCGTCGGCGAGGCCGCCCGGCAGGCGCCCCTCGATCGCCGCGCGCAGCAGCATCGCCCGGCCGCGGGTTGCGTGGCGCTCGTCGCGCAGGGCCTGGTAGCTGGGGCACATCGCGGTGCCGGACGACCGGCACGCGCCGTTCCCGTTGCACGCCTCGCCCGCGCGGGCCAGGCCGCCCTCGGCCGCGAAGCTCAGGGCCGTGCGGTGCGACCGCCGCGGCGGGGACGCGTGCAGCTTCAGGCCCGCGTCCAGCGGGTCGGGGTCGGTCAGGACCCCCGGGTTGAGGATCCGGCCCGGGTCGAGGAGCGCTTTGAGGCGCGCGAACGCGGTGATCGTCTCCGGCGGGTACATCCGCGGCAGCAGCTCCGAGCGGGCGCGGCCGTCGCCGTGCTCCCCGGAGAGCGACCCGCCGAGCGCCACCACCAGGTCGGCGGTCTCCTCGGCGATGCGGCGCAGCGACGCCGTCGCGCCCGGTAGCCGCAGGTCCATCCGGGGCCGGATGTGGAGGCACCCGACGCTGGCGTGGCCGTACCAGACCGCCGTCGTGCCCTCGCGGTCCAGGATCCGCCTGATCCCGCGCGCCAGCTCGGGCAGCCGCTCGGGCGGCACGGCGGGGTCCTCGATGAACGCGAGCGGCTTCGGGTCGCCCGGGCCGGGCGGGCGCTCGCCCAGGTACCGGCCGATGCCCGCCCGCCGCACCGCCCACACCGCCGCCTGGCCGGGGGCGTCGAGCACCACCCGCGCACCGGGCAGGGCGCGCAGGGCCGCCTCCACCTCGTCGGGCGCGCCGCTGTGCTCCACCAGCAGCTGTGCCTCGGCGTCGGCGTCGAGCGCGGCCGCACCCATCAGCTCGACGGCGGACGGGCCGGCCTCCAGCGCCCGCAGCGTCGCCTCGAGCGCGGCGTCCACCGAGTCGAACGACATCAGCGCCAGGCCCCGGGCCGCCGGGCGCGGCACCAGCCGCAGCTCCGCCCCGCGGATCACGGCGAGCGTCCCCTCCGAGCCGCACACCAGCCGCGGCCAGTCCGGGTGGTCGCCGGCGAGGGCGTCGAGCGCGTAGCCCGACACGCGCCGCAGGAGCCCCGGCGGCCGGAACCCCTCCGCCAGGGGCCGGGCCGCCTCCAGCGCCGGCGGCGCCGGCGCGCCGCGGCGGAGCGTGGTCCGCGTCCCGTCGGCCAGGGTCACGTCGAGCGACAGCACGTGGTCGGCGGTGAGGCCGTAGGCGATCGACCGCGCCCCGGCCGAGTTGTTGGCGATCATGCCGCCGAGCGTCGCCCGGCTCCCCGACGCGACGTCGGGCCCGAAGAGCAGCCCGTGCCCGGCGGCGGCGCGGTTCAGGTCGTCGAGCACGGCGCCCGGCCCCACGCGCGCGGTCCGCGCGTCCGGGTCGATCGCGATGCCCGCGAGCGCGGTCGCGTCCACCACCAGACCGCTGCCCACGGCCTGCCCGCCCAGGCTGGTGCCGGCGCCCCGCATCGTGAGCGGGACGCCGTTCTCGCGGCACGCCGCGACGGCGGCGTCCAGGTCGTCGGCGCCGGCGGCGCGCAGTGTCGCCACGGGCAGCCGCCGGTAGATGCTCGCGTCGTGCGCGTACAGCTCGCGCGACGCGCGGTCGCCCCGCAGCTCGCCCCGGGCGGATCGCCCGAGGGACGCGAGCAGAGCGGGCCCGTCCATGCGCGGCATGGTACGGTCTCCAAGCCCGATGACGCGGCGCTCCGGCGCTGCTGCGCGCGCTTGCGGGGACGGGGTCGTTTGCTAACCTACCCCGGCTCTGCGAAGCACCCGGTTCGTCTCTGCGCGGCCACATGGCCGCGCGTTTTGCGCCGGGGGCGTTTTCACCGGGGGAAGAGCGGCCCGCCCGGCCGCGATGGACACTGCTCAGAGGGAGCGAATCGGATGGCGAAGGAGAAGTTCGACAGGTCGAAGCCGCATGTGAACGTGGGCACCATCGGCCACGTCGACCACGGCAAGACGACCCTGACCGCCGCCATCACCAAGGTCCTGGCCGAGAAGGTCGGCGGTGGCACCGAGGCCGTCGCGTTCGACGCGATCGACAAGGCCCCGGAGGAGCGCGAGCGCGGCATCACGATCGCGACCGCCCACGTCGAGTACGAGACCGAGAACCGGCACTACGCCCACGTGGACTGCCCGGGCCACGCGGACTACATCAAGAACATGATCACCGGCGCGGCGCAGATGGACGGGGCGATCCTCGTCGTGTCCGCCGCCGACGGCCCCATGCCGCAGACGCGTGAGCACATCCTGCTCGCCCGCCAGGTCGGCGTGCCGTCGATCGTCGTGTTCCTCAACAAGGCCGACATGGTCGACGACGAGGAGCTGCTCGAGCTCGTCGAGCTCGAGGTCCGCGAGCTGCTGTCCACCTACGAGTTCCCGGGCGACGACATCCCGATCATCAAGGGCTCGGCGCTCAACGCGCTGAACGGCGACCCCGAGGCGGCCGAGGGCATCCTCGAGCTGATGGCCGCGGTGGACGACTACATCCCGCTCCCCGAGCGCGACGTGGACAAGCCGTTCCTGATGCCGGTGGAGGACGTGTTCACCATCACGGGCCGCGGCACCGTCGCGACCGGCCGTGTCGAACGCGGCATCATCAAGGTCGGCGAGACCATCGAGGTCGTCGGGATGACCCCCGAGACCACCAACACGGTCGTCACCGGCGTCGAGATGTTCCGCAAGCTGCTCGACGAGGGCCGCGCCGGCGACAACATCGGCGCGCTGCTCCGCGGCGTGAAGCGCGAGGACATCCAGCGCGGCCAGGTGCTCGCGGCGCCGAAGTCGATCACCCCGCACACGAAGTTCAAGGCGCAGGTGTACGTGCTCTCCAAGGACGAGGGCGGCCGTCACACCCCGTTCTTCCAGGGCTACCGCCCGCAGTTCTACTTCCGCACGACCGACGTGACCGGCGTCGTGACGCTCCAGGAGAACGTCGAGATGGTCATGCCGGGCGACAACGCCACCATGGACGTCGAGCTCATCCAGCCCATCGCCATGGAGGAGGGCCTCCGCTTCGCCATCCGCGAGGGGGGTCGCACCGTCGGTGCCGGAGTGGTCGAGAGCATCACCGAGTAAGCAGGGTTCGTCCCGGACCCCGTCGCCTCCCCACCGGAGGCGGCGGGGTTTTCTTTCCTCCCAGAACGGATACGCGCACGGTGCAGCAGAACAAGATCAGGATCCGGCTCAAGGCCTACGACCACGAGGTCATCGACAGCTCGGCGCGCAAGATCGTCGAGACGGTGACGCGCACGGGCGCTCAGGTCGCGGGGCCGGTGCCGCTGCCGACCGAGCGCAACGTGTACTGCGTGATCCGCGGCCCGTTCAAGGACAAGGATTCGCGCGAGCACTTCGAGATCCGCACCCACAAGCGGCTCATCGACATCTACTCGCCCACGCCGAAGACGGTCGACTCGCTCATGCGCCTCGACCTGCCCGCCGGCGTCGACATCGAGATCAAGGCGTAGGACCGTGCCCGCGATCATCGGACGCAAGGTCGGTATGACCCAGATCTTCGGCGAGGACGGCGCCCGCGTCGCCCTGACCGTGATCGAGGCCGGCCCCTGCCACGTGACCCAGGTGAAGACGGTCGAGACCGACGGCTACGACGCCGTCCAGCTCGGCTTCGGCTCGGCGAAGCCGAAGGCGCTGAACGAGCCGAAGCTCGGCCACCTGAAGAAGGCCGGCGCACCGCCCGTGCGGCATCTGCACGAGTTCTCCCTCGAGGACCTCGGCGCCGAGGTCGCGGTGGGCGACATCGTCACGGTCGAGCCGTTCGAGCCCGGCCAGATGGTGCGCGTCACCGGCACGTCCAAGGGCAAGGGCTACGCCGGCACGATCAAGCGGCACAACTTCAAGCGCGGCCCGAAGAGCCACGGCTCGCACAACATCCGCCAGCCCGGCTCGATCGGCGCGGCCGCCTACCCGGCCCGCGTCTTCAAGGGCATCAGGATGAGCGGCCACATGGGTGCGCGCCAGGTCACCCAGCGCGGCCTCCAGATCGTCGACCGCGACCCCGAGCGCAACCTGCTGCTCGTGCGGGGCGCGGTTCCCGGCGGCGTCAACGGCATCGTGATCGTGAGGCCCGAGTGACCCCGGTCCCCGTCCTCGACACCGACGGCCTCGCGGCCGGCACGACGGCGCTCGCCGCATCCATCGCGGAGACGCCGATCAAGCAGCACCTCATCCACGAGACCGTCGTCGCGGAGCTCGCGGCGCGCCGTGCTGGCACCCACTCCACGAAGAACCGCGCCGAGGTCCGGGGCGGCGGCTCCAAGCCGTGGCGCCAGAAGGGCACCGGCCGGGCCCGCGCGGGCTCGTCGCGCTCGCCCATCTGGACCGGCGGCGGCATCGTCTTCGGCCCCACGCCGCGCAGCTACGGCGGCAAGGTCAACCGCAAGGTGCGCCAGCAGGCGTTCCGCGCGGCGCTGCGCGCCCAGGTGGAGCGCGGCACCGCGGCGATCATGGACGCCACCGGCTGGGACGCGCCCTCCACGAAGCGCGCGGCCGAGTACCTGCGCCAGGCCCCCGACGGCCTCGCCGCCCGCCCGCTCCTGATCGTGGTGGAGGACCTCGACGCGGTTGAGGCGCGCGCGTTCCGCAACATCGCGGGCGTCTACGTCCTCGCCGGCAGCGAGCTGGAGACGGCCGACGTCGTCGCCGCTCGCGCGATCCTGGTGGAGCGCTCCGTGTGGGAGCGCCTGACCGGCGAGCCCGCCGAGGTCGAGGCCGTGACGCCGGCGCCCACCAAGAAGCCGGCGCCGAAGAAGCAGGCCCCGCCGAAGCCGAAGCCGGCCCGCAAGGCTTCGCGCAAGAAGGCCGCCCCCGCCGAGGAGGCGCCCGCCGCCGAGGCCGAGGAGACGGTCGCCGATCAGCCGGCCGATGAGCCCGAGGCCGCGGTCGTGGAGGAGACGCCCGCCGAGGTCGTCGAGGAGGCCCCCGCGGAGGAGGCTCCCGCAGAGGAGCCCGCCGCTGACGAGGAGCCCGCCGCCGACGAGCCCGAGGCCCCGGCCGAGGAGCCGGCCGCCGAGGCCGAGGAGGCGCCGAAGAAGCCCGCCCGCAAGACGTCCCGCAAGAAGGCCGCCCCGGCTGAGGAGCCCGCTGCCGAGGCCGAGGAGGACGCGTCGTGAGCACGCTCCGCGAGGACATCCGCCGCGTCATCGTGCGGCCCGTCATCTCCGAGAAGAGCTTCCAGCTGGTGCAGGCGCACAACCAGTACACGTTCCGCGTGCTGGACGGCGCCCACAAGACGGAGATCCGCCAGGCCATCGAGGACCTGTTCGACGTGACGGTCACGGACGTCCGCACCGTCTCGGTCCAGAGCAAGCCCAAGCGCCGCGGCTACACCAAGGGCCGTCGTCCGGGCTGGAAGAAGGCGATCGTCGAGCTGAAGCCCGGCGACAAGATCGAGCTCTTCGAGGGGGCGTAGGCCATGGGCATCCGCAAGTACAAGCCCACGTCGCCTGGGCGCCGCTTCATCACCGGCTCGGACTTCGAGGAGGTCACCAAGACCACCCCGGAGAAGTCGCTGCTGGGCAAGATCAGCAAGAGCGGCGGCCGCAACAACAACGGCCGCGTGACGAGCCGGCACATCGGCGGCGGCCACAAGCGCCGCTACCGGATCATCGACTTCAAGCGCCAGAAGGACGGCGTGCCCGCCAAGGTCGCCGCGATCGAGTACGACCCCAACCGGTCGGCCCGCATCGCGCTGCTCCACTACGCCGACGGCGAGAAGGCCTACATCCTGGCGCCGCTGCGCATCCGGGTCGGCGACACGGTGATGAGCGGGCCGCAGGCGGACATCAAGCCGGGGAACGCCCTGCCGCTGCGCGACATCCCGACCGGCACGACGGTCCACAACATCGAGCTCCAGATCGGCCGCGGCGGGCAGCTCTGCCGCTCCGCCGGCGTCGGCGCCCAGCTCATGGCGAAGGACGGCGACTACGCCACCCTGCGCCTGCCCTCCACCGAGATGCGCCTCGTGCACCTCGACTGCCGCGCCACCGTGGGCCAGATCGGCAACACGACCCACGAGAACATCACGATCGGCAAGGCCGGACGCAGCCGCTGGAAGGGCAAGCGCCCGACCGTCCGCGGTGTGGCCATGAACCCGGTCGACCACCCGCACGGCGGCGGCGAGGGCAAGAGCAACTCGGGCCGTCACCCCGTGACGCCGTGGGGCAAGCCGACCAACGGCTACCGCACCCGCAAGAAGGGCAAGATCAGCCAGAAGTACATCGTCCGCGGCCGCAAGCGCGGCAAGCACACCGAGGGGCGCTGACCGTAGATGGGACGTAGCAGCAAGAAGGGCCCGTTCGTCGACGAGCGCCTCATGAAGCGCATCGGGGACATGAACACCGCCAACGAGAAGCGGATCGTCCGCACGTGGTCGCGTTCCTCGACCATCTTCCCGGAGATGGTCGGCCACACGATCGCGATCCACGACGGCCGCAAGCACGTGCCCGTGTTCATCTCCGAGAGCATGGTCGGGCACAAGCTCGGCGAGTTCGCGCCCACCCGCACCTACCGGGGCCACGCCGGCTCCGACCGGACCTCCACGATGCGCCGATGAGCACCGCCGCGCCCGCACCCCAGGTCGTCGAGGCGACCGCCAGGTTCGTCCGCACCTCGCCGCGCAAGGGCCGGCTGGTGGCGGACCTCATCCGCGGCAAGTCCGTCGCGGACGCCCAGGCGATCCTGGCGTACAGCACCCGCGCGGCCGCGGTGCCGGTGCGCAAGGTGCTCCAGTCGGCGATCGCCAACGCGGACCACAATCACGGCCTGGACGTGCGCGAACTCCGCCTGGTCCGGGTGACGGTGGACGAGGGGCCGACGATCAAGCGCTTCCGGCCGCGGGCCCAGGGCCGCGCCACCCCGATCATGAAGCGCACCTGCCACATCACCATCGGCCTCGCCGAGACGGGATCGTAGAGAACACATGGGTCAGAAGATCAATCCCACGGGCTTCCGCCTCGGCCTGCCGCACAATGGCTGGCGGAGCAACTGGTTCTCCACGCGCGAGTTCGCGAAGTATCTCGACGAGGACCGGGTCGTCCGCGACCACATCACCAAGAAGCTGAGCCACGCCGGCCTCTCGTCGATCCACCTCAAGAAGGATCAGACGAAGCTGACGGTGGACATCTACACGGCCCGTCCCGGCATCGTCATCGGCAAGTCCGGGTCCGAGGTGGACGCGCTGCGCCGCGAGCTGAACCGGCTCACCGGCAAGCAGATCCAGGTGAACATCAACGAGATCAAGCGCCCCGAGCTCGACGCGAAGCTGGTGGCCCAGTCCATCGCGGAGCAGCTCGAGAACCGGGTCAGCTTCCGCCGCGCCATGAAGCGCGCGCTCACCTCCGCCATGCGCTCCGGCGCCCAGGGCGTGAAGGTGCAGTGCGGCGGGCGCCTGGGCGGCACCGAGATGTCCCGCTCCGAGCACTACTCGGACGGCCGCGTCCCGCTGCACACGCTCCGCGCCGACATCGACTACGGCTTCCACGAGGCCAAGACGACGTTCGGCCGCATCGGCGTGAAGGTGTGGATCAACAAGGGCGAGGTGCTGCCGGAGGGCGTCACCGACAGCCGTGGCCGCACCGACATGGACGCGCCCCCGCCGCCGCGGCGCCCGCGCCGCGACCGGCGCGACGGCGGCGGCGGCGGTGGTGGTGGTGCCGGCGGCGGTGGCGGCGGCCGTGGGCGCGGCGGCGGTGGCCGCGGCGGCGACCGCAACGGCGGAGGGGGTTCCTGATGCTGATGCCGAAGCGCACCAAGCACCGCAAGCACCATCGCGGTCGCCGTGAGGGCCTGTCCCGTGGCAACCACGTCGTCCACTTCGGCGAGTTCGGGCTGAAGGCCCTCGAGCCGGCGTGGATCACGAACCGCCAGATCGAGGCCGCCCGTATCGCCATGACGCGCCGCATCAAGCGTGGCGGCAAGGTGTGGATCAACATCTTCCCGCAGCTCCCGGTCACGAAGAAGCCGGCCGAGACCCGCATGGGTTCCGGTAAGGGCTCCCCCGAGGGCTGGGTCGCCGTGGTGAAGCCGGGCCGCATCATGTTCGAGCTGTCCGGCGTGCCGGAGCCGCTGGCCCGCGACGCCATGCGCCTCGCGGCCAACAAGCTCCCCGTGAAGTGCAAGTTCGTGACGCGCGAGGACGGCTGATGAAGACCTCCGAGATCCGTGACATGACCGACGACGAGCTGGCGCGCGCGCTGGAGGAGGCCCGCGAAGCCCACTTCAACCTGCGTTTCCAGCACGCCTCGGGCGCGCTGGAGCGCACCTCCGAGCTGGCGGGCCGCCGGCGCGAGGTCGCGCAGCTGCTCACGATCGCCCGCGAGCGGGAGCTGGCCCAGTGAGCGCCTCCGTCCGCACCCCGCAGGAGTCGGTCGCCGGCCGCAAGACCCGTCAGGGGGTCGTGGTGTCGGCCGCCCGCGACAAGACCATCACCGTGCTGCTCGAGACCTCCCGTCCGCACCCCGTGTACGGCAAGACCGTGCGCAGCTCGTCCAAGCTCCACGCCCACGACGAGCGCAACGAGGCGAACGAGGGCGACTTCGTGCGCGTCGTCGAGTGCCGTCCGCTGTCCAGGCAGAAGCGCTGGCGGCTCGTGGAGATCCTGGAGCGCGCCCGGTGATCCAGGTCGAGACACGCCTGCGCGTCGCCGACAACACCGGCGCTCGCGAGCTGCTCTGCATCCGCATCATGGGCGGGTCGAAGCGGCGTTCCGCGACGGTGGGCGACATCATCGTGGGCACCGTCAAGCAGGCGGTGCCGAACGGCGCCATCAAGAAGGGCGACGTCGTCCGCGCCGTGGTCGTGCGCACCAAGAAGGAGCACGGCCGCGACGACGGCACGTTCATCGCCTTCGACGAGAACGCCGCCGTCATCATCGACAACGCCCAGAACCCGCGCGGGACGCGCATCTTCGGCCCGGTCGCCCGCGAGCTGCGGGAGAAGAACTTCATGAAGATCGTCAGCCTGGCGCCGGAGGTCCTCTAGTGCCCGCCCGCATCCGCTCCGGCGACCGCGTGGTGCTCCTGTCCGGCAAGGACAAGGGCAAGACCGGCGTCGTCCTCGAGGTGCACCCCAAGGAGGGGCGCGTGCTCATCGAGGGCCTCAACATGATCAAGCGTCACACCAAGCCCCGGCCGCCGAACGACCCGGGCGGGGTGATCGAGAAGCCTGCGCCGGTCCACCAGTCCAACGTGGCCCACATCGACCCGAAGGACGGGCGGCCCACGCGGGTCCGCATCAAGGAGATCGACGGCGTCCGGACGCGCGTGTCCGCGCGCTCGGGGGAGAAGCTGGACTGATGAGCACGGAGACGACGGCGCCCGCACGGGCGCGGCTGCGCGACACGTACGAGGAGCAGATCCGGCCGAAGCTCCAGGAGGAGTTCGGCTACCGCTCCCCGATGGAGCATCCGCGCCTCGAGAAGATCACGCTCAGCATGGGCGTGGGCGAGGCCAAGCAGAACAGCAAAGCCCTCGACGAGGCCGTTGAGCAGCTCGGGATCATCGCGGGGCAGCGCCCGGCGATCACCCGCGCCCGCAAGTCCATCGCCCAGTTCAAGCTGCGCGAGGGCATGGCGATCGGCTGCAAGGTCACGCTGCGCGGCAACATCATGTGGGAGTTCCTCGACCGGCTCACGTCGGTCGCCCTCCCGCGGATCCGCGACTTCCGCGGCATCAACCCCGACGGCTTCGACGGCCGCGGCAACTACAACCTGGGCCTGCGGGAGCAGACGATCTTCCCGGAGATCGACTACGACCGCGTGGACGCGGTCCGTGGGCTCAACGTGACCATCACGACGACGGCGGGGACCGACGAGGAGGGCCGTGCCCTCCTGCGCCACCTCGGCATGCCGTTCCGCGCCGAGGGCTACTCGGCCGACGAGCTTGCCGCGCGCCGTCGCCGCAAGCAGCGCAAGTACAGCGGCCGCGGCCGCGGACGCCGGTAAGGAGAGACGTGGCGAAGACCAGCCTCAGGGTGAGGGCCTCCCGCACCCCCAAGTACAAGACCCAGGCCTACTCGCGCTGCCACGCCTGCGGCCGCCCGCGGGCGGTGTTCCGCAAGTTCGGCCTGTGCCGCATCTGCCTGCGCGAGTCGGCACACGCGGGCGTCATCCCCGGCATGACCAAGAGCAGCTGGTAGGGGGACGCGCCGATGATGACCGACCCCATCGCGGACATGCTCACCCGCATCCGCAACGCCAACACCGCCCTTCACGACCAGGTCGAGATGCCCGCCAGCGGGCTCAAGACCGAGGTCGCGCGCGTCCTCAAGGACCAGGGCTACATCAGCGAGTTCGAGCTGCGTGAGGGCCGGGTCGGCCAGGATCTCGTCATCCGCCTCAAGTACAGCAGCGACCGGCGCCGCGTCATCAGCGGCCTGGAGCGCGTGTCCAAGCCCGGCCGGCGGGTCTACGTCGACAAGACGGGGATCCCGCGGGTGCTGGGCGGCATGGGCGTCGCCGTGCTCTCGACGTCGCAGGGTGTCATCACGGGTCACGAGGCCCGCCGCCGTGGCATCGGCGGCGAGGTGATCTGCTCGGTCTGGTAGGAGACGAATGAGCCGCATCGGACGCGCACCGATCCCGATCCCCGACGGGGTGACGGTCGACATCACGGGCCAGACGGTCACGGTGAAGGGCCCCAAGGGGGAGCTCAGCCACACCGTGGTCGAGCCCATCCGGATCGCCGAGCAGGACGGCCAGATCGTCGTGACCCGGCCGACGGACCGCGGCCCCCACCGGGCCCTGCACGGCCTGTCGCGGAGCCTCGTCGCCAACCTCGTCACCGGCGTCAGCGCGGGCTTCGAGCGCCGCCTCGAAATCCAGGGCGTCGGCTACCGCGCCCAGATGAAGGGGCAGGCCCTGGAGCTGGCGGTCGGCTACTCGCACCCTGTTACCATCGATCCCCCGGACGGGATCCAGTTCGAGGTCCCGGCGCCCACCCAGGTGGTGGTGAAGGGGATCGACAAGCAGCAGGTCGGCGAGATCGCTGCGCAGGTCCGGGGGGTCCGCCCGCCGGAGCCGTACAAGGGCAAGGGCGTCCGCTACGCGGGCGAGGCCGTTCGTCGCAAGGTCGGTAAGAGAGCATGAGCCTCAGCACCAGGGATGCGCGCCTCCGGCGCCACCGCAGGATCCGCGGCAAGGTCGTCGGCAGCGCCGACCGCCCGCGGCTCGCGGTCGCCCGCTCCAACAAGCGCATCTACGCCCAGCTCATCGACGACGCGGCCGGCCACACGCTGGCGGCGGCGGGGTCGCACGAGGCGGCGCTGCGCAACCTGGCCAAGGGCCCGGCGGCGTCCGAGGTCGGCAAGCTGCTGGCCGAGCGCGCGAAGCAGGCCGGGATCGCCCAGGTCGTGTTCGACCGCGGCGGCTACAAGTACCACGGGCGCGTCAAGTCGCTCGCCGACGGGGCCCGCGAGGGCGGGCTCGAGTTCTAGGGGGAGTGGCCGTGGCTGAGGTTCGACGAGGCGGGAAGATCAATCCGGACGGGCTCGAGCTCAACGAGCGCGTCGTGCAGGTGAACCGCGTCGCCAAGGTCGTGAAGGGCGGCCGGCGGTTCTCGTTTTCCGCGCTCGTCGTGGTGGGCAACGAGGTGGACACCGTCGGCGTGGGTCACGGGAAGGCCAAGGAGGTCCCCGTGGCGATCCAGAAGGCCGTCGAGGACGCGAAGAAGAACCTGTTCCGCGTGCCCAAGTACCGGACCACCATCACCCACCAGGTGACGGGCCGCTCCGGCGCCGGCAAGGTGTTCCTGAAGCCGGCCTCCGAGGGCACCGGGGTCATCGCGGGCGGCGGCGTGCGCGCCGTGCTCGAGCTCGCGGGCATCCGCGACATCCTCAGCAAGTCGCTCGGCACCTCCAACCCGGTGAACCTGGTGGCCGCGACCGTCGCGGGCCTCAAGGAGCTGCGCCGGCCCGAGGAGGTCGCCGCGCTGCGCGACAAGACCGTCGCCGAGGTCCTCGGCATCCCGTCCGGCTCCGGCGCTCCCGCGACCGAGGCCGCGGCGCCCGTGGCCGCCGGCGCGGAGGCCGCCTCGTGACCCGCCTCGCCGTGACCCAGGTCCGCTCCTCGATCGGCACGCAGCAGCGCCACCGCGGCACGCTGCGCGCCCTCGGCCTGCGCCGCATCGGCCAGACCGTCGAGCACGACGATTCGCCCCAGCTCCAGGGCATGCTCCGCATGGTCGCCTGGCTCGTCCGCGTGGAGAAGAAGGATGGCTGAGCGCCCCGAGATCCCCGAGACGCCCGCCGAGGACATCAGCCTCGACAAGCTGTCGCCCCGCCCGGGCGCCAAGCGTGCGCGCAAGCGCGTGGGCCGCGGGATCGGCTCCGGCACCGGCAAGACCGCCGGCCGCGGCCAGAAGGGCCTCGGCGCCCGCTCCGGCGGCGGCGTCCGCGAGGGCTACATCGGCGGCCAGATGCCCGTCTACATGCAGCAGGGCAAGCTCCGCGGCTCCAACCGCAAGATGTCGATGCCCATGGGCCCGTTCCGCACCCACTCGGTGCCGGTCAACGTCGGCGCCCTCAGCGTTTTCGACGCCGGGTCCACGGTGGACCTCGAGGCGCTCGCCGCGAAGGGGCTCGTGAAGAACAACGCGAACCGCGCCTGGCCGGTGAAGATCCTCGCCGGGGGCGAGATCGACCGCGCCCTGACGGTCCGCGTCGAGGCCATCTCGGCCGCCGCCCGGGCGAAGATCGAGGCCGCGGGGGGCACCGTGGAGCTGATCGGCGAGGCGACGAACACCGAGTCCTAGGAGCGATCTGAGCGCATGCTCAAGACGATCCTCACGGCGCTGCGGTCGCCGGATCTCCGCAAGAAGCTCCTCTTCACGGCGTTCATCCTCGCCGTGTACCGGTTCGGCTCGTACGTGCCGGTGCCGGGGATCGACCTGCAGGCCCTCCAGGACGCGATCGACCAGCGCGGAAGCCGGCTGCTCGACTTCCTGAACCTGTTCGCCGGCGGTGCGCTCACCCGCTTCGCGGTGTTCGCGCTCGGGATCATGCCGTACATCACCGCGAGCATCATCCTGCAGCTGATGACGGTCGTGATCCCGCGGCTCGAGGCCCTCCAGAAGGAGGGAGAGAGCGGGCAGCAGAAGATCACGCAGTACACGCGGTACTTCACCGTGGTGCTCGCGCTCCTGCAGTCCATGGCCTACGTCCTGTACTTCAAGTCGCAGGACGCGCTGCCGGACTTCAGCCCCGGCCGCTTCTACCTGATCGTCATCTCGGTCACGGCCGGCACGGTGCTGCTGATGTGGCTCGGCGAGCTCATCACGCAGCGCGGCGTGGGCAACGGCATCTCGCTGCTGATCTTCGCGAGCATCGTGTCCTCCGTCCCCGACGCGGTGGACGGGTGGCTCACGCTGCCCCCGGTGTCACAGGTGCTGATCCTGCTGATCGCACTGGCCGTCGTGGTCGGCGTGGTGTTCATCAACGAGGGCCAGCGCCGCATCCCGATCCAGTACGCGAAACGCGTCGTCGGGCGCCGCATGACGTCGGGTGGCACCACGTACATGCCGCTGCGCGTGAACATGGCCGGCGTGATCCCGGTGATCTTCGCCTCGTCGGTGGTCATCCTGCCGCCGACCCTGGCCGAGCTCGCGGGCCAGAACTCCTTCTTCCAGGACGTCTCCGACTTCCTGGCACCGGGGTCCTGGTACTACATCATCTTCGAGGCGCTGCTCATCATCCTCTTCACGTACTTCTACACCGCGGTGCAGTTCAACCCGGTGGAGCAGGCCGACAACCTGAAGAAGTACGGCGGCTTCATCCCGGGCGTCAGACCCGGCCGGCCGACGGCGGTGTACCTCGACCGCGTGCTCACGCGGCTGACGCTGCCCGGCGCGATCTATCTGGCGATCATCGCCGAGCTGCCGAACATCGTGTTCCGCTACCTGCCGGACTCCAACGTGTTCTTCGGCGTCCTCGGTGGCACATCGATCCTGATCGTCGTGGGCGTCGCCCTCGACACGATGCGCCAGATGGAGGCCCAGCTGATGATGCGCTCGTACGAAGGGTTCCTGAAATAGCCCGCCTGATCCTGCTCGGCCCCCCCGGCGCCGGGAAGGGGACGCAGGCCGAGCGGCTCCGCGACGAGTTCGGCCTGCTGCACCTCTCCACCGGCGACCTGCTCCGCGCGGCCGTGGCGGAGGGCAGCGACCTGGGTCGCGAGGCGAAGCGGTACATGGACGCGGGCGAGCTGGTGCCGGACGCGGTCGTGGTCGGGATGATCCGCGAGAAGATCTCCGGCCCCGACGTCGGCGGCTTCCTCCTCGACGGCTTCCCGCGGTCGGTCCCGCAGGCCGACGCGCTGGACCGGATGCTCGGCGACCTCGGGCTCCCCCTCGACGCCGTCATCTCCATCGCCGTGTCGCGCGAGGAGCTGGTGCGCCGCCTCGCGGGGCGCTGGATCTGCCGCCGCTGCGGCCGCTCCTTCCACGAGGTCTTCAACCCGTACCCCGGCGACCCGTGCCCGAAGGGGACCGGCGGCGAGAAGTGCGACCTGTACCAGCGCGAGGACGACCGCCCGGAGACGGTCGAGAACCGGTTGTCGGTCTACGATGCACAGACCGCTCCGCTCATCGACTACTACCGCTCCCGCGGCCTCCTCAGCGAGGTCGACGGCGAGCGCTCACCGGACGAGGTGCATGATCAGATCGTCGCGCACATCCCGTCGGCGCCGGGGACCTAGGACCAAGCCTGTGGCGACGGCCGCGCACCGCCAGCGGGGGCCCATCCCCAAGACCCCGGCCGAGATCGACGCCATGGCGGCGTCGGGCGCGGTCCTGTACCGCACCCACGAGGCGCTCCAGGCGGAGATCGCCCCCGGCGTGACCACCCAGCGGCTGGACGACATCGCCGAGGAGCTCATCCGGGGCGCCGGCGGCATCCCGGCGTTCAAGGACTACCCGGGCCCGACGCCGTACCCGGCGTCGATCTGCGCCTCCGTCAACGACGAGGTGGTCCACGGCATCCCGGGCACCTACGCGCTCCGCGAGGGCGACGTGCTGGCCCTTGACGTCGGCGTGATCCTCGACGGCTGGGTCTCCGACTCGGCGCGCACCCACGCGGTGGGCGAGGTGTCGAAGATCGGGCGCACGCTCATCGACGTCACCCGCGCGTCGCTGGAGCGCGGCATCGCCGCCGCCCGGGTCGGCGGCTGGACGGGCGACATCGGCGCCGCCGTCCAGCAGGAGGTCGAGGCGGCCGGGTTCTCGGTGGTGCAGAGCCTGGTGGGCCACGGCGTCGGGCGGTCGATGCACGAGGAGCCCCAGGTGCCCAACTTCGGGCGCCCCGGCACCGGTACGCAGCTGGTCGAGGGCCTGGTCATCGCGATCGAGCCGATGGTCAACGCCGGCGGCCACGACGTGGTGCTCGGCGACGACGGCTGGACCATCACCACCCGGGACGGCAGCCTGTCCGCCCACTGGGAGCACACCGTCGCCGTGACCGCCGACGGACCGAGGATCCTGACACTGGCCTGACCCTTCGAGGGGTGGCGCCGCGTCGGGCGCCCGGCATAGGGTCGCCCCCGTGACCCGATCCGCCAGATTCATCATCGCGGGCCTCGCGCTCGGCGCGACCGCCGCCACGGCGCACGCGGCGACGATCCCGGTGACGACCACCGCGGACGTCGTCGCGAATGACGGTCGCTGCTCGCTGCGTGAGGCGGTCACCGCCGCCCGCTTCGATGCGGGTACCCCGCCCGCGCTCAACTGCGTCGCGGGTTCGTCAGGTGAGGACGTCATCCAGCTCGAGGCGGCCGAGTACCGGCTCGCGGCGGGCGGCGCGGGCGACGAGAACAACGAGTCCGGGGACCTGGACACCGGCCCGGCGAGCATCGTGCGCGTCGTCGGCCGCGGGATGAACGCGACGGTCATCGGCGGGGCGGGCGACCGCATCTTCGACGTGTTCACCGGGGCGACACTCGGCCTGGCCGATCTGACGGTCCGCGACGCCCTCTCACCGGCTGGGGCGAACGGCGGCGCCGTCCGCAACCGGGGGACGCTCACGGTGCTGCGGGTCGCGTTCGTGAACACGGCTGCGGGGGCCGGGAGATCCCCGACGTTCGCCGACGACGAGGTCGGCGACCCGGGCGGCGGTGGCGGCGCGATCTGGAGCGACGGGCAGCTCCAGGTCGCCGACTCGCTGTTCTCGGGCACGCGCGCGGGGAAGGGCGGCAACGGCGGATTCTTCCTCCGCGGCCCCGGCAGTGTGGAGGACCCCCCGCAGGCCGGTGGGTCGGGAGGTGCCGTTCTCATCACCGCCGGATCCGCGATCGTCACGGGGACCACGTTCACCGACACGCGGGCGGGTGACGGCGGCGCGGCGCCGCCCGATCCGGACTACACGTCCGGCGGCGACGGCGGCGACGGTGGCGCGATCGCCGTGACGGGGGGCAGCGCGACCGTGACCAACGCGACCTTCCAGGGCGACGCCGCCGGCGCGGCGACGGCCCCGCGCCTCGGGTACATGGCGGAGGCGGTCCCCGGAGCGGGCGGGGGAGTCGCGGCCGTCGCCCCTGGCACGGCGACGGTGACCTTCTCGACCTTCTCCGGGAACGCCGCCGGGACCAGCCCGTTCGGCGTGACCGGCGCCGGGGCGAGCGTCTCCGGCGCGAACGTGGGCGCGTCGATCCTCGCCGATCAGGGGGCGTGCGCGACGCTGGCGCCCGCCTCGCTCGCGAACGTCGTCCTGCCGGGCGACAACACGTGCCTCGGCGCCCGGGTGGTGGGCGACCCGCGGCTGGGTGCGCTCGCCGCCAACGGCGGCGCCACCCCCACGATGCTCCCCGGGGCGGGGAGCCCGGCGATCAACGCCCTGGTGGGGGTGCCGTGCCCGGCGACCGACCAGCGCGGGCTGCCGCGGCCGGCGCTCGGCGCCTGCGACATCGGGGCGGCGGAGATCCAGCCGGGGACGCCGCAGGCCGTGGGCGCGCCGGTGCCGGGCGGCGGGGCCGGCGCACGAACCATCTCGGGGTTGACCCTCGGAAAGGGGGCATTCCGGGCGATGGGCCGGAAGCCGCTCGGCACGACGGTGACGTTCATGCTCGCCGCCGACGGCCGTGTGGTGTTGACGGTGACGAAGCCGGCGGCGGGCAAGCGGTCGAGCGGGAAGTGCGTGGCGCCGAGCCGGCGGCTGCGGTCGGCGAAGCGATGCATCCGCCAGGTCACGCTCCCCGGGAAGATCACGATGCAGGGGAGCGCAGGGCCGAACACGCTCCGGTTCAGCGGGAGGCTCCGCGGTCGAGCGCTGGCGCCGGGCCGGTACACGATGGTGCTGACCCTGCCGAAGGCCGGAAGCGCCCCCGCCGTGTCGGTGACGAAGGGCTTCCGGATCCTCGGCTGATGCCCGGCGCCTACGGGCGGGCCTCCAGGATCAGGTTGAACGGGGTGGCCGCGGCGCGGCGCACCGTGGTCAGGCCCGCGCGGCGGCAGACCTCCGCGAGCCGCGCCTCGCCCGCCTGGGCGCCGAGGGCGTGCCGCCCCTCCGAGTGCCCGTGCGCGAGGCAGATCGCCACCGACGCCGAGTAGTAGAGGCGGCCGACGGGGTTGAGGTTGTCCTCCACGCGGTCCCCGGCGTACGGCTCGACCAGCATGACCGCGCCGCCCGGCGCGAGCGCGGCGGCCGCGTGCGCCAGCGCGCCCTCCGGGTCGCCGAAGTCGTGCAGGGCGTCGAAGAAGCAGATCAGGTCGTAGCCGCGGCCCGGGTAGTCCCGCGCGTCGGCGACCCGGAACGACACCCGGTCGGTCACGCCCGCCTCCCGCGCGTACCCCCGGGCCGTGTCGATCGACGCGGCGTGCGTGTCGATGCCGTCCACCTGCGCCGCCGGGAAGGCCTCGGCGATCGCGATCGTGGAGTGGCCGAAGCCGCAGCCGACGTCGGCGGCGGCGCCGCCCGCGGCCAGCCGCTCGGCGACGCCGTCGAGCGCCGGGATCCACTCGCCGGCGATGCTCGAGCGGTACGCGTTGCGGTAGAAGCTCGCGATGCCCTCGTGGAGGGCCGGGTGGCGGTCGCCCCACGGCACGCCGTGGCCGGTCCGGAACGCCTCGACGGTGTCCTGGGCGTCCATGAACATCGACGCGGGGACGTTCCACGCCGGCGGCACGAACACGGGGCTCTCCGGGTCGGCGAGGACCATCGCCCCCTCGGCGGTGAGCTCGTACGTCCCGCTGACGGGGTGATACTCGACGTAGCCGCCCGCGGCCTGGGCGTTCAGCCACTCGGCCACGTAGCGCTCGGCGCAGCCCGACCGCGTCGCCACCTCGGCGGGCGTCAGCGGGCCGGCCCCAGCCATCGCGGCGTACAGGCCGAGCTTGTCGCCGATGCTGACCATCACGCCGCCGTAGCCGGCCGACAGGTCGCCGACGACGCGGTCGAGCAGGGCCGAGAGCCGCTCCTGATCCACATGCATTGCTGTGCTCCTCCGTACGGTGATCCGATGGGATCAGCCTGCCGCCGGGCCGGCGGCGCGACGAGGGCCGGGCTCGCCACGGGGGGTCCGTTCGTGCCACATTCACGCCCGTGCCCCCCTCGACCACCGCGCGCGTCAGCCTCGTCGCGATGCCCGAGGCCGTGCCCGCCACGCTCATCGGGCTGCACGACGTCCTGGCCACCGCCGGCGCCCTCCCGACGCAGGACACGCCGATGCCCGACCTCTTCCGGGTGGAGATCGTCGGCGAGCGCGCCGGGCCGATGCGCATGGCGACCGGCCTGCCGGTCGACGTCACGCGGACGTTCGAGGAGGTCGACGCGACCGACGTGGTCCTGCTGCCCTCGCTCCTGGTGCCGCACGGGCGGTGGGAGCGCGGCCGGCACGACGCCCTGACGGACTGGATCGTCCGCATGTACGCCGGGGGCGCGCTGCTGTGCTCCTGCTGTGCTCCGCGTGCTCGGGGCTCTTCCCGTTGGCGGAGACCGGGCTGGTGGACGGGCGCGACGCCACGATCCACTGGGACTACGCCAACGGCTTCCGGGAGCGCTTCCCCGCTGTGCGGCTCGACGCGGAGCGGGCGCTCATCGTCAGCGGCGACCGGTCGGACATCGTCACCTCCGGGGCGTCGTCGTCGTGGCACGACCTGGCGCTGTACCTCATCGCCCGCCGCGGCGGTGCGACCGTCGCCCAGGCCGCCGCCCACTTCTTCGCGATCCAGTGGCACGCCGACGGCCTCGCCCCGTACGCGCTGTTCCGCCCGCCCACCGAGCACGGCGACGCAGTGATCGCCGACGTCCAGGCGTGGATCGAGCGCAACCGCACGGTCGCCCGGCCGGTGGAGGAGATGCGCGCACGCTCGGGGCTCCCGACCCGGACGTTCGTGCGCCGCTTCACCGCCGCCACGGGCCTCACGCCGATCGCGTACGTGCAGCGCCTGCGGGTGGACGACGCGAAGCGCCGCCTGGAGCGCACCGACACCCCGGTCGAGCGGATCGCCTGGGAGGTCGGCTACGAGGACCCGGCCGCCTTCCGCCGGCTCTTCCGCCGCATCACCGGCATCGCCCCCGGCGCGTACCGCCGCCGCTTCCAGGTCCCGGCCTTCGCGCAGCCTCCCGCATGACGGCGCCGCCGCCCGGGTGCTAACATCCCGGGTCGCTCACGGGGCAGACCCGTGGGCATGCCCGCGCCTGGAGGGGACGAGTCGTGAAGGTCCGTGCATCGGTCAAGCCCATCTGCGAGAAGTGCCGCGTGATCAAGCGTCACGGGAAGCTGCTCGTGATCTGCCAGAACGCCCGCCACAAGCAGGTACAGGGCTGATGGCGCGCATCGCCGGCGTCAACATCCCGCGCGAGAAGCGGGTCGAGATCGGCCTGACCTACGTCTACGGCATCGGCCGCCCCACGGCCAACAAGGTGCTCGAGGAGACGGGGATCGACCGCGACACGTACGTCCGCGACCTCACCGAGGAGGAGATCGCGCGCCTCCGCGACGTGATCGAGAAGACCCTGGTGGTCGAGGGCGACCTCCGGCGCGAGCGCTCGAACGACATGAAGCGCCTCATGGAGATCGGCTGCTACCGCGGGCTGCGCCACCGGCGCGGGCTCCCGGTGCGCGGCCAGCGCACGAAGACCAACGCGCGGACGCGCAAGGGCCCGAAGCGCACCGTGGGCAAGCAGCGCAAGAGCTAGCAGCCGAGACCCCGAGACAGGACCGAGGAGCGCGTTGGCACGTCAGAAGGTGACCCGCGGCCGCACCCGCCGCCGCACGCGGAAGAACGTCCCTGTGGGCAACGCCCACATCAAGACGTCGTTCAACAACACGATCGTCACGCTGACCGACAAGCAGGGCAACGTGATCGCGTGGGAGACCGCCGGCTCCGCCGGCTTCAAGGGCTCCCGCAAGAGCACGCCCTACGCCGCCCAGGTCACGGCCGACTCGGCCGCGCGCAAGGGGATGGAGCACGGGCTCCAGAAGGTCGACGTTTACGTGAAGGGCCCCGGCTCCGGCCGCGAGACCGCGATCCGCTCCCTCCAGGCGGCGGGCATCGAGGTGGCCTCCGTGACCGACGTGTCGCCCGTCCCGCACAACGGCTGCCGGCCGCGCAAGCGGCGGAGGGTCTGAGCGTGGCGCGGTACACCGGCCCCACCGTCAAGCAGTCCCGCCGCGAGGGCTTCGCGCTCACCGACAAGGCGCAGAAGTACCTCGACCGGCGCCCGTACCCGCCCGGCGAGCACGGCCGCGGCCGCATCCGCCAGAGCGAGTACCTCCTCCAGCTGCGCGAGAAGCAGAAGACGCGCCGGTTCTACGGGCTGCTCGAGAAGCAGTTCCGCCGGTACTACGAGAAGGCGAACCGCCAGCAGGGCATCACGGGCGAGAACCTCCTCCGGATGCTCGAGATGCGGCTCGACAACGTCGTCTACCGCCTGGGCTTCGCGGCCACCCGCCGCCAGGCCCGGCAGCTCGTGAACCACGGTCACTTCCGGGTGAACGGCGCGAAGGTGGACATCCCCAGCTACCAGGTGAAGGCGGACGACGTCATCACCGTGAAGCAGGGCTCCAGCGCGGAGCCGATCATCCGGGCGGCCACCGAGCTGGTGGCGTCCGTGGCCCCGTGGCTGCAGGCCGACTACGACGCGCTCAACGGGAAGGTCCTGAAGGCCCCCGAGCGCTCGGAGATCGACACCCCGGTGAGCGAGCAGCTCATCGTGGAGTACTACTCGAAGTAGGCAGGGCCGCCGGCGAGGGCCCCTTCCCGTGACGGGGATGGGGCCGATGCCAGGTCCCGCTGTCATCACGATCCGGCCCCGGCCGGAGGCAAGGAGTCACGTGCTCGACATCCAGTCCCCCCGCATGACCTACGACCCTGTCAGCGACACGCTCGGCCGGTTCGAGGTCGAGCCGCTCGACCGCGGCTTCGGACACACCTTCGGCAACAGCCTGCGCCGCGTGCTGCTGTCCTCCCTCGAGGGGGCGGCGGTGACCTCGGTGCGGATCGAAGGGGTCCAGCATGAGTTCACCACGATCCCCGGCGTCCGCGAGGACGTCACGGACATCATCCTCAACCTCCGCGAGCTGGTCTGCCGCCTCCACGGCGAGGTCGGCGAGATCGAGGTGGAGCTGTCCAAGGTCTGTCTCTTATACACATCTAGATGTGTATAAGAGACAGGTCCAAGGTCGGGCCGGGCACGGTCACGGCCGCCGACATCTCCGCGCCCGCGGACCTCGAGATCCTGAACCCGGACCTCGAGATCGCGACGCTCGAGGCGGGCTCGCGCCTGGACATGATCCTCACGATCAGCCGCGGCCGCGGCTACGTGCCGGCCGAGCAGAACAAGGGCCCGGGCACCACGATCGGCGTGATCCCCGTGGACTCGAACTTCTCCCCGGTGCTGCGCGTGCGGTACGAGGTGAGCCCGGCCCGCGTCGGCCAGCGCACCGACTACGACAAGCTGCTGCTCGAGATCCAGACCGACGGCAGCGTCGACCCCCGCGGGGCCATCGCGGAGGCCGCCGAGACGCTCATCGGGCGCCTCGCGATCTTCGCCGACCCGGAGAGCACGAAGCTCCTGGGCGAGCCGGCCGTCGAGGAGGTCCCCGCCGGCGGCGGGATGCACGACATCATGATCGAGGAGCTCGAGCTCGGCGTGCGCAGCTACAACTGCCTCAAGCGCGTCGGCGTCGAGACGATCGGCGACCTGATCTCGAAGACGGAGTCCGAGCTGTCGGCCATCCCGAACTTCGGGAAGAAGAGCATCGAAGAGGTCAAGGAGAACCTCGCCGCGCACGGCCTCGGCCTGCGCAGCGACGACGAGTAGCCCCGAGGACCCGCTCCTCGCCACCAGGAGAACGACCGTGCGCCACCGCAACGCAGGCCCCAAGCTCAACCGCTCCTCGTCGCACCGTGCGTCGATGGGCGCGAACCTCGCGACGGCCCTGCTGACGCACGGGCGCATCCAGACGACGGCCCCCAAGGCCAAGCTGGCGCGCGGCATCGCGGAGAAGGCGATCACCCTCGCCAAGGAGAACACCCTCCACTCCCGGCGCCAGGCGGTCGCGCTCCTGCGGAACAAGGACATCACGTACCACCTCTTCGACGTGATCGGGCCCGCGTTCAGCGACGTCCAGGGCGGCTACACCCGCACCCTGAAGCTCGGCCCGCGCCAGGGTGACGCGGCGCCGATGGTGCTCCTGGAGCTCTCCAAGGACGTCCCGGCGGCCGCCCCGCGGTAGCCGCCGTGGAGGACCCGCCCGCCCGGCGGGTCCTCCGCCTGGACCTGGAGTACGACGGATCGCGGTTCTCGGGCTGGGCCTCCCAGCCCGGGCTCCGCACCGTCGAGGGCGTCCTGCGCGACGCCCTGCAGACCCTCCTCCGCGAGCCGGCGGAGGTGACCGTCGCCGGCCGCACCGACGCCGCCGTCCACGCGTCGGGGCAGGTCGCCAGCGTCCCGACGGGGAGCGACCTCCCCGCCGGCCGCATCCTACGCGGCCTGAACGGCCTGCTGCCGGACGACCTGGCGGTCCGCGCCGTCACCGACGCCCCGCCGGGCTTCGACGCCCGCCGCGACGCCGTCGCCCGCCGCTACGAGTACCGGGTCCTCACGGGCCCGCCGTCGCCGCTCCGCGCCGGCAGGGTGCTCCACCACCCGGTCCCGCTCGACGAGGGCCGCCTCGGCGAGGCGGCGTCGCTGCTGGTCGGGCAGCACGACTTCCGGGCGTTCACCCCCACCCGCACCGAGCACGTCTTCTTCGACCGCACCGTCTCCGAGTGCCGCTGGGAGCGGCGCGACGACGAGCTGGTGCTGGTGCTCGAGGCCGACGCGTTCCTGCGCCACATGGTCCGCGTGGCGGTGGGGACGATGCTGCTCGTGGGCCGCGGCGCGTGGGACACCGCGCGCGTGGCTGCGCTGCTGGGGGGCGCGCCGCGGGGGGCGGCCGGGCCGACAGCGCCGGCGCACCCCCTGACGCTGGTGGGCGTCCGCTACCAGTAGGCGGGCGCCTCCGGCAGCTCGTGCCCGGCACCGCACCGTCCTGCCGCGGCGAGGACCATCTCGCCGCAGTCGGTGCACCGCACCCACATGCCGTTGAGCCGGAGGGGCGTCCACACGCCGGTCTGAGCGCCGGCGCCGAGATCGGACGCGAAGAAGCGCTCCATGGCCTCGGCGTGGGCGGGACTGCGGCGGAGGCTCGCGACCGCCTCGGGGCTCTCCCAGGCCGTGATCGTGTAGTGGCGATTGCCTGCGGCCACGCCGAGCCAGCTGATGAACCCCGGCATGCCCATGAGCTCGACGACGGTGTCGCGGGCGCGGGAGCGGATCTCGTCGTACTCCTCCTGTGCCCGTCGCTCGAGGACCGTGAGGGTGACCGCACCCGGCTCGGTTCCCGCCTTCGCGGCGTAGGTGCTCACGCCGAAGGTGAAGGGGCCGACGGTGCTGGGCTGCACGATCACCTGCATGCCCAGCTGGCGGGGCACGGCCCCGCCGTCGAAGAACCCCTGCACGGAGACGACGCCGTCGCCGGCCACGTGGATCAGGTCGGCCCCCTCCACGGCGATCTGCCGGCCCGTGGGCGGCAGGCCACGCATCCCGCCGGTGTCGGTGCCGGTCATCGTCCACCGCGCCCACACCGTGCCGCCGTCCTCGACCATGTCGTCCACCGCGAACGCCAGGTCCGGGAACACCGTCCAGAGCCCCTCCGCGTAGGCGCCCGTCCCGGCGGGGTCGAGCCCCTCCGGCACCCCGGGGTCCCGGTACGTGCCGCCGGGCGCGAAGGACGCCGCAAGGGCCTCCGCGTCGTGGGCATTCCAGGCGTCGAAGTAGCGGTCCGCCACATCGGTCGCGTCCACGGGTCCACCCCCCTCGTCAGCCGCTACGGTGTATCTCCGTGCCGCACATCCTCGTCACCAACGACGACGGCGTCCACTCCGCGGGACTCCTGGCCCTCGCGCAGGCGCTCAGGCAGGTGGGGGACGTCAGCGTCATCGCCCCGGACTCCAACCGCAGCGCCATCGGCCGGGGGATCACCATCCACAACCCCCTCCACGTGGAGGAGGTCGCCCTGGCCGACGGCACCGCCGCCCTCGCCACCGACGGCACGCCGGTCGACTGCGTGCGCTTCGCCGCGCTGGGGCTGCTGGACCGGCACCCCGATCTGATCGTCAGCGGCATCAACCTGGGGCTCAACCTGGGCGACGACGTCACGTACTCCGGCACCGTCGCCGCGGCCCTGGAGGGGACGCTGCTCGGCATCCCCGCCCTCGCGGTCTCGGCGCACGCGGTCAACGCGGCGACCGCCGACCAGTGGGACGACCGCGCCTACGACTTCCGGGCGGCCGCGGCGTTCGCGGCCGCCGTCGCCCCCAGGATGCTCGACCCGGAGTTCCCCGAGGGCGTGGTGCTCAACATCAACGCCCCCGGCCTGGCGCCCGAGGCGGTCACGGGCGCGTCGGTCACTCGCCTCGGCCGCCGCAAGTACAACGACGAGCTGACGCTCCTCGACGAGCAGGACGGCCGGCGCCGGTACACCATCTACGGCGGCATCGCCTCGCACCGGCGCGAGGAGGGCACCGACTTCGCCGCGATCGAGGAGGGCGCGATCTCCGTCACGCCGCTGCACTTCAACCTGACGGACCTGGCGAGCATGGAGGCGGTCGAGGCCCTCGAGCTCGCCGCGCTGCTCGACGTGGACGCCGCCCCCCGCCGGTGACGGGCTTCGACCCGATCCTGCTCGACCTGGACGGCACGGTCATCGACTCCGTGGCGCTCATCCGCGAGTCGCACCGCCACGCCGTCCGCACGGTGCTGGGCCAGGACTGGGAGGACGAGCGCCTGGTGGCCAACGTCGGGCGGCCCCTGATCGAGCAGATGGCGGTCTTCGACCCCGAGCGCGCCCAGGAGCTCTACGACGTCTACCGGGTGTGGAACCACGCGAACACCTCGGCGCTGCTGCTGGCCTACGACGGCGTGGAGGCGGCGCTGCGGGAACTGAAGGACGACGGCCGGCGGCTCGGCATCGTGACCTCCAAGAGCCACGACGCCGTCGACCTCGCCTGGGGCGTGCTGCCGTCGCTGCGCGACCTGTTCGACGTGGTGATCGCGGCGGAGGACACCGAGCGGCACAAGCCCGACGCCGACCCGCTCCTGGAGGCGCTCAGACGCCTCGGCGCGGGCACCGAGGGCGCCTGCTACGTGGGCGACGCGCCGTTCGACATGCTCGCCGGCCGCGCCGCGGGCCTCACGACGATCGCCGTGACCTGGGGCTTCTTCCCGCCCCACGAGCTGCTGTCCCTGGGGCCGGACCTGGTGACCGACACCCCCGCCGACCTGCTCCTGGCGTGCCGGGGGACGACCCGGTGAGCGACCCGGCGGGGCGCGCCGAGGAGCTGCGCGGCCTGATCGACGCGGCCAACCACGCGTACTACGTGCTGGACCAGCCGACCGTCGAGGACATCGTCTACGACGACTGGATGCGGGAGCTCGAGGCGCTCGAGACGGCGCACCCCGAGCTGGCGGCGCCCGACTCGCCCACCCAGCGCGTGGGGGCGCCGCCCTCGCAGCGCTTCGCGCCCGTGGAGCACCCGCGCCCCATGCTCAGCCTGGCCAACGCCCGCGGCGCCGAGGAGCTGACCGCGTGGCACGACCGCGCCCGGCGGGTGATGGAGCAGGAGGGCATGGCGTCCCGCGAGATCCACTTCGTGGTGGAGCCGAAGATCGACGGGCTGGCCATCTCCCTCGTCTACGAGGACGGCGTGTTCGTGCGCGGCGCCACGCGCGGCGACGGGGTGATCGGCGAGGACGTGACCGCCAACCTCCGCACCATCCGCGCGATCCCCACCCGGCTGCGGCTGCCGGACGGGGCCGCTCCGCCCCCCGTCGTGGAGGTCCGCGGCGAGGTGTACCTGCCGCTCGCCGCGTTCGCGGAGCTCAACGAGTCGCGCGCCGCCGCGGGCCTGCCGACCTTCGCGAACCCGCGCAAYTCCGCCGCCGGCAGCCTGCGCCAGCTCGACCCGAAGGCCACCGCCGAGCGCCCCCTGTCGATCTGGTGCTACTCGATCGGCCACGCCGAGGGCCTGGAGCTGTCCCGCCAGTCCGAGGCCCTCGACTGGCTGCGGGACGCGGGCTTCCGCGTGAACCCCGACATCGCGCTGGTGGGCTCGCTGGAGGAGGTCCAGGCGGCGTGCGCCGCGTGGGAGGAGCGGCGCGGGACGGTGGACTTCGATATCGACGGCGCCGTCGTGAAGATCGACGAGATCGACGTGCAGGAGCGGCTCGGCGCCGTGGGCCGCGCGCCGCGCTGGGCGATCGCCTACAAGTTCGCGCCCACCACGGCGGTCACGACGCTGAACAACATCATGGTCAGCATCGGCCGCACCGGCGCCCTGGTGCCGTTCGCCGAGCTGGAGCCGGTGTCGGTGGGCGGCGCCACCGTCCGCCTCGCCACGCTGCACAACCAGGAGGACGTGGCCCGCAAGGGGCTGATGATCGGCGACAAGGTCATCGTGCAGCGCGCCGGCGACGTCATCCCGCAGGTGGTGGGCCCCCTCACCCAGGAGCGCACCGGCGACGAGCGCCCGTTCGTGATGCCCGACCGCTGCCCGGCCTGCGACACGCCGGTGGTCCAGCCGCCCGGCGAGGTGCAGATCCGCTGCCCCAACCGCTCCTGCCCCGCCCAGATCGTGCAGGGCCTGTTCCACTTCGCCTCCCGCGGCGCGATGGACATCGAGGGGCTGGGGGAGAAGACGATCCACCGCTTCTACGGCGACGGCCTGCTTCGGAGCTTCGCCGACATCTACGACCTGCCCGCCCACCGCGACGAGCTGATCGCGATGGAGGGGTTCAAGGACGTGTCGGTGGACAACCTGATCGCGGCGATCGAGCGGTCCAAGGAGCGGCCGTGGCCGCGCCTGCTCTACGGCCTCGGCATCCGCCACGTCGGCGACGTGACCGCCGACGCGGTCGCGGCGGTGTGCCCGTCGCTGGACGCCCTGCTCGACGCGGACGTGGAGATGCTGGCCCAGGCGGAGGGCGTGGGGCCGGTGGTGGCGGAGTCGATCCGCGAGTTCCTGTCCTCCGACGCCAACCGCGAGCTGCTGGACCGACTGCGCGGCGCCGGCCTGACGGTGGTGTCGGACGCGCCCCCGCCCCGCGCCGATGGCCCCCTCACCGGCCACTCGGTGGTCGTCACCGGCGGCTTGGAGGCCTACTCCCGCGACGAGGTGAAGCGCGCGATCGCCGACGCGGGCGGGAAGATGACGGGGTCGGTGAGCAAGTCGACGTCGTTCCTGGTGGCGGGGGTCGATCCCGGCACGAAGCTGCAGAAGGCCGAGTCGGCGGGCGTCCCGGTGCTGGACGAGGCGGCCTTCCTGGCGATTCTGGACGGCAGCGCCGAGGTGCCGTCGAAGGAGACCGGGGAGTAGGCCTCAGTCCTCCGCGCCCGCGGCGAGGAGGGTCACCACCTGTCTCTTATACACATCTAGATGTGTATAAGAGACAGGGTGGCGGGGGTCGATCCCGGCACGAAGCTGCAGAAGGCCGAGTCGGCGGGCGTCCCGGTGCTGGACGAGGCGGCCTTCCTGGCGATTCTGGACGGCAGCGCCGAGGTGCCGTCGAAGGAGACCGGGGAGTAGGCCTCAGTCCTCCGCGCCCGCGGCGAGGAGGGTCACCACGTTGTCCTGCACGGCGCGTGCCCCGCCGATGTCGGCCGTGTTCATCAGCAGCGCGAACCCGTAGTGGACGCCGCGTCTGCTCACGACGCGCCCGGCCATGGCGCTCACGCCGTCGAGGTACCCGGTCTTGGCCCGCACCCGCTTGGTGGCGACGCCGGTGGTGAAGCGGCGGATCAGCGTGCCCTCGCCGCCCCTGGCGAGCGAGTTGATCAGGGGCGTCCCCCACGTGGGGTCGGCGTCGGCCTGGGCGATGACGTGGACCAGCGACGAGGCCGCCAGGTGGTTGCCGCGGGACAGGCCGGAGCCGTCGACCAGGGCGTCTTTCGGTCCCAGGATGCCCCGCGCCGTGAGCAGGGTGCGGGTCCGCTGGACGCCGGCGGTGGTGGTGCCGCGGCCCGCGCCGGCGGCGCCGACGCCCTTGGTGAGGGTCTCGGCGATGAAGTTGTCGCTGTCGAGGTTCATCGCCCGCAGGATCACGGGGAGCGGCGGCGATGTGGCCCTCGCCAGCGTCCGCGCGCCGCGCGGAGTGGTGCCCGCCTTCAGGGGGCCCACCTGCTGGACGCCCACGCCCCGCAGCGTGGCCCGCAGGCGCTGCCCGGCGGCGAGCGTCGGGTTGGTGACGTAGGCGGCGCGGCCGCTGCCGGCGTAGTCCTGGTTGATCGCCAGGGCCGAGAGCGGAGCGATGTAGAGGGAGTAGTACGACGGCCAGCCGGGGCCGAGGCGCTTGCGGTCGAACAGGCTCTCGTCGGCGACGATCGGCCCCCGCACCAGGCGGACCCCGGTGGCCTTCAGGCCGGTCCCGAGGTCGGTGAGCGGCGTCGACCGCCCGCGGAGGTACGCGGAGCCGTAGTGGCGGGTGGCGAGCACCGGATCGCCCGAGCCGCGCAGGTAGACGGCGCCCTTCAGGACCTTGCCGTCGCGGACGGCGGAGGGGTCGGCGAGCAGCGTCGTCGTGAACGTGTGGCTCGCCCCGAACTGCAGGAGCGCGCCGGCGCTGGTCACGAGCTTCATCGTGGAGGCGGGGATGCGCGGCACGTCGGCCTTGTAGGCCGCGACCTGCGTCCCGCTGCCCCGCCCGTCGAGCCGCCACACCAGAGCGGTGGTCTGCGGGTTGGCGCGGCCCCAGCGGTCGAGGGCCGACTGGATGTCGCCCGTGGCCGCCTGGGCTGCGGCCGGGGCGAGGAGGACCGTGAGCGCGACGGCGGCGGCGAGCGCCGCCGTCCGCTCACGGGCGGTCCCTAGGGGGCGGTGGCCAGGAGCTCCTGGGCCTGCGCCTCGGGGAGCCGGTGACCCGCTGCGGTCACCGAATGCACGAACAGGGTCTTGTCGATCCTGCCGTTGTAGATCGGGACGGACGTCTCGACGCACAAGCGGACCACTTGCTTGCGCGCCAGTCCCAACGCCTCCGACAACTCGTCCGGGGTGAGGTGATTGGCCATCAGGACCTCCTCGACGGTATGTCGACCCGTTCACGCACCAGCCTTCGGGATCGTGGCTGGGGACGGGTCACTGCGAACCGGGCTAGTGGGCCGTGAGGCCAGTGGTTCGCGTCGGCATGCAACACCCGTTATCGACCGAAAACCATCCACTGTCAAGGACGGTATCCGCTCCGTGCGGACGTCATCACCCGCGCGGGTGGGGCGCCCCCCTCGGACGGGGGATGGGCGCTATCGCCGGTCGGCTGTGGCGGTGACGGCGGTGTGCCGGAAGCTGCCGCGGACCGCCATCCAGAGGTAGACGCTCGCGAACCCGAGGGCCACGACGACGCCGCCGGCGAGGGAGTCCAGCACGTAGTGGTTCGCGGTCCCGGTGATGGTCAGGAACACCAGCATCGGGTAGGAGAGCGCGATCAGCCGCAGCGGCCAGCTGCGCAGCAGGACCATCCCCACCAGGCCGATCATCAGCGCGTAGCCGAAGTGCATCGACGGCACCGCCGCGTGCGGGTTGAACCACCCGGAGAACACGCCGCCGTGGAGGTCGATGTCGCTCACGCTGTGGAGGGTGTCCACGAAGCCGTCGCTCACGCCGGCCAGCCGCGGCGGGGCGACGGGGAAGAGCATGAAGACGATCAGGGCGATGCCGTTGGCCGCGAAGAACGCGTTCCGGACGTACGGGTAGACCCGGTTGCGCCGCTTGTAGAGCCAGATGAAGAACAGCGGCGTGATCGTCCAGTGGGCGTACATGTAGAAGTAGTTCAGGGCCTCGGTGAGCTGGATGTGGTTCAGCACCCAGCCCTGGATGCTCGTCTCCACGAACAGGCCCGAGCTCTTCTCGAAGGAGATGATCTCCGCCGCGTTCTCGAACGCCGTGGACGGCTTGCCGATGACCAGCGCGCGGGACGCCTGATAGACGAGCAGCGCGATGGCGAACAGCATCACCTCGAACGCCCACGGGTGGTTCGGGAACGGCCGCTTGAGGGCCGGGAACCGCCGCTTCGGGGTCTCCGAGGACGCCGCCGGGTCCTGGCGGGCGGTCGTCGGGGAGGTGTCCAGGGGGTTCGTCGCCATGCCGGTCTTCACTTCCAAAATGGAAGGACGACACAAACGTATCGCTCGTGACGAGGGGTCCTCAACCCCGCGAGGGCCGACGTTAACCCGAAATTAGGCGCCCCATCCGCATCCCGACGGGGCGGGAAGCGGCGCCGCGGCGCTGGTAACATCGCCCTGCCGCGCACGTTCGGCGGGGTGTGGCGCAGCTTGGTAGCGCGCTCCGTTCGGGTCGGAGAGGTCCCCGGTTCAAATCCGGGCACCCCGATGTTCACGCGGGTGGGACGGCCGGAGGTCGTCGCGCCCGCGCGCGTCCCCGCCTAGACGGTGATGACGCCCTCGACCTCGGGGATGTTGCGGCGCAGCTCGGCCTCGATGCCGAGCGTGAGGGTGGCGGTGGACATGGGGCAGCCGCCGCACGACCCTTGCATGGCGAGGTGGACGAAGCCCTCCTCGTCGAACTCCACCAGCTCGACGTCACCGCCGTCCGCGTGGAGCGCGGGGCGGATCTGGTCGAGCACATCCTCGATCTGCGTAAGAATCTCGGCCGACATGACGCCTCCAAGCGCTCGTACTGACGGATCGGATGGTAGCGCCCTGCGGGTCGCCGCGGTCCAGATGACCAGCACCGCCGACCGCGACCGGAACATCGCCACGGCGGGCGCCCTGGTCGCCCGCGCCGCCGCAGCGGGGGCCCAGCTCGCGGTGCTGCCGGAGAAGTGGCCGTACATCCACGGCCCGCGCATGCGGGAGGGGGCGGAGGGGCTCGACGGGCCGTCGGTGTCGGCGGCGCGGACGTGGGCGCTGGAGCACGGGATCGCCGTGCTCGCCGGCAGCGTCATCGAGGCCCGCGACGACGGCCGGGCCCACAACACGAGCGTGCTCGTCGGGCCCGACGGCGCGGTCGCCGCGACCTACCGCAAGCTCCACATGTTCGACGTCGACGTGGGCGGAGTCTCGTACCGCGAGTCGGCGGCGACGGCGCCCGGCGACGCGATCGTGGTGGGCGACGTCCTGGGCCGCCGGATCGGCATGTCCGTCTGCTACGACCTGCGCTTCCCGGAGCTGTACCGGCGCCTCGCGGCGGAGGGGGCCGAGGTGATCGTGGTGCCGGCGGCGTTCACCGCGATCACCGGCAAGGACCACTGGGAGCCGCTCCTGCGGGCCCGGGCGATCGAGAACCAGGCGTTCGTGATCGCCGCCGGCCAGTACGGCACCCATGACGACGGGACCGTCTCGCACGGGCGGAGCATGGTCATCGACCCGTGGGGGGTGGTGCTGGCGCAGGCGCCCGACGGGGAGGGGATCGCGGTCGCCGACCTGGACTTCGCCCGGATGGCGGACATCCGGGAGCGGCTGCCCGCCCTCCGGCACCGGCGCGACGACGTCTACGGGCCCGCCTGATGGCCGGGGACACACCGACGCTGTACGAGTGGGCCGGCGGGCGGCAGGCGATCGCGGCGATGCTCGAGGCGTTCTACGACCGGGTGGAGGCCGATGAGCTGCTGTCGCCGGTGTTCGACGGCCTGGTGACCCGGGAGCACCGCGACCACGTCACCACGTGGTGGTGTGAGGTGTTCGGCGGCCCCGCCGACTACACCCGCGACCTGGGCGGCTACGAGCACATGCTGGCCCGCCACCGCGGGCTCGCGATCACCCCGGAGCAGCGCCGCCGGTTCGTCGCGCTCCTGAGCGTCGCCGCCGACGACGCCGGGCTGCCGGACGACCCGGAGTTCCGCTCCGCCCTCCTCGCGTACGCCGAGTGGGGGACGCGCCTCGCGATGCACAACTCGGGGCCCGGCGCCGGCGTGGTCGAGCACGCGCCCGTCCCGCGTTGGGGCTGGGGCGTCGCCCCGCCGTACCGCCCCTAGCCCGGCGACGGGTCGAACGGCAGCCCCGGGTCGGCCCACGCCACCCGGCCGCCGACCAGGGTGAGGCGGGGCACCAGGCCCTCGTCCAGCACCACCAGGTCGGCCGGCCCGCCGGGGGCCAGGCCGGGCGGGAGGCCCAGCAGCCGCCGCGGCGCGGCCGTCGCCGCCGCCAGCGCGGCGGGCGCGGGGATCCCCGCCCGGACCAGCGTCCGCGGCCCGGCGTCGATCCCCGCCACCGCCCCCGCCAGGCGTCCATGTGACGTGGCACGGGTCCCGTCGGACGTGACCGTCCGCCGCCCCAGCCGGTAGCGCCCCGGGGGCATCCCCGCCGCGGCGACGGCGTCGCTGATGAGGACGAGCCGGGCGCCCGCCGCCGTCGTGCAAATGAACGCCGAGGTGTCGTCCAAATGAACGCCGTCCGCGATCAGGGAGACGTGGACGCGGCGGTCGGCCAGGAAGGCGCCGACGGGGCCGGGCTCGCGGGCGTGGAGGCCGGGCATGGCGTTCAGTGCATGGGTCAGGAGCCGGGCGCCGGCGTCGATGGCGGCGCGGGCGATGGCGGCGTCGGCCTCGGTGTGGCCGGCGGCGGCGACGGCGCCGGCGCGGTGGATCCGGGCGACGGCGTGGAGGCCGCCCGGCAGCTCGGGCGCCAGGGTCACGATCGCGGGCCGGAAGGCGGCGAGCAGGCCGTCCAGGCGGGCGGGACCGGGGTCCCGGAGGGCGCCGGGGTCGTGGGCGCCGTGGCGCGCGGGGTTCAGGAACGGCCCCTCCAGGTGCACGCCGAGCGGCCGGGCCGCCGCCTCCGGCACCCGGGCCCCCGCGAGCGCGGCGGCGGCCCGGCGGTAGGCCGCGTCCGTGCGGCTCACCAGGGTGGGGCAGAACGCTGTGACGCCGGTGCGCGGGAGGGCGGCCGCGATCGCCGCGAGGGCGTCCGGGTCGGCGCCCACCTCGGCGCCGGCGAAGCCGTTGACCTGCACGTCCACGAAGCCCGGGGCGACGATCCAGCCCTCCGGGAGGTCGCGCACCGCCCGGCGCGGGACGTCGGCGACGACCCCGTCGCGCACCCCGACCGTCCCGGCGCGCAGCGACCGGCCGCGCAGGACGGTGCCGCGCAGGCCGAGCACGTCAGGCGTCGTCCTCGCCGAGGAGCGCCTCGCCCAGCTCGCCGCCCCCCAGGTCCCGGGCGATCCCCTCGGGCGTCAGATCGCCTCCTTCGAGCCACAGCTCGCGCAGCAGCGCGGCGGCCCGCGGGTCGGCGAACCAGCGCTCACCCGCCGTCTCGCGCAGGTGCCGGCGCAGCAGCGCGGCCAGCGCACGCCCGCGGATCGCGTCCGCGGGGGCGGCCCCCGCCAGGCCGTCAAGGAGCGTCAGCTCCCCGGGCAACGGGATGCCCAGGGCCCGGGACATCAGGTCCTCGCGGGAGCCGCCGGCCAGCGCCGCCGCTCGGGCGGCGGCGGCCCGAGTCGCCAGGAGCCGCAGCGTCGCGGCCGGAGCCGCGACCCGGCCCGGGTCGGCGGCGTCGAGGACCCGCACGAGCCAGCCCGGCTCAGTGAGCAACCCCTCAAGGAGGAACGCCGTCGCCTGGGCCACGGCGGGGTCGGCGAGCCGACGGGCATCGACCGGAAGCCGCGCCGAGGCCCCCGAGACGGCCAGCGCACGCCCTCCCAGGCGGAGCGTCTCCGCATAGCCGGCCAGCCCCCCGGCGCTCGGGACGACGGCGGGCGCCGCGACCCCGAGAAGCTCGCAGGTCCGCTCCAGCGCCTCGCGCGCGCCCGCGGTCGGCAGCGCGCCCTCCAGGTCGGGCGCGCGCAGCATCCGGGGCAGATCGGCGGGGTCGAGATCGCCGACGCGGCGCACGACCTCCTCGTCGCCCGCGTCCAGGGCCGCGACGCCGAGGGCGGCGGCGGCGCCGAGATCCAGGCCCGCCGCGCGGGCGATCAGATCCGCCGCCGTCGCCGCGCCCAGATCGTGGGCGGCCATCGTCCTGCGGATCTCGGCGTCGGACACCGCCGACGGCAGTCGCGCGTTGATGGCGCGCAGCCGCTCCGCCTGGAGCTCACGGCGGCGCTGCGCGGACGACTCGGTGGCGAGCGCGGCGTCCACGTCCAGCAGGGTCAGGCCCCCCGGCATGGGCGCCCGGAGCTCCTCCTCGATGCGCGCCACCTCGGCGGCGCTCGCCAGCCGCAGGTGCCCCTCGGCGGCGTAGCGGGCCAGGTTCCGCATCCGGGCGTCGCCGGAGGCGGCGAGGGCCATGAGCGCCTGGACCCGCTCCGCGGTGAACAGGCCGGCGTGGCGGGCGTCGGCCGCGGGGCCGGGGCTCCGGAGGTGCTCCTCGGCCTCGGCGCGGTACTCGTCCAGGTCCACCCGGTCGGCCACGTCGCGATACTAAGTGCCACGGGACAGGACGCCACGGCTGCACACGGCGCCCCGACCCGCGACACTTCGCCCATGACGACGACCCGCCCCCCGCGCCCGAAGCGCGACGACGTGCTCGAGGTGGACGTCCAGGACCTCGCGTTCGGCGGGGCAGGCGTCGCCCGCCACGACGGGTTCGTGGTCTTCGCCCGCGACACCGCGCCCGGCGACCGGGCCCGGGTGCGGATCCGCAAGGCCCGGCGCCGCTTCGCCGAGGCCGACCTCGAGGCGGTCCTGGCGCCCGGCCCGTCACGGGTGGAGGTGCCGTGCCCATACGTCCCGCGCTGCGGCGGGTGCCGGCTCCAGCACGTCGCGTACGAGCGGGCGCTGGCGGCGAAGCGCGACCAGGTGGCGGAGCACCTCGCGCGGATCGGCCACCTGGAGGGCATCGACGTCCGCGAGCCCGACCCGGCCATCGAGCGCTTCGGCTACCGGAACAAGATGGAGTACTCGGCGTCGCCCGGCGCGGACGGGGGCGTCCACCTCGGCTTCCACGCCCGCGGGCGGTGGGACGAGGTGATCGACGTGGAGCATTGCCTCCTGGCGACCGACCTCGGCAACCGGGTGCGCGAGACCGTCCGCGCCTGGGCGGGCGCCGAGGGGATCCGCCCGTACGACCAGCGCGCCCAGGAGGGGGTGCTGCGCCACGTGGTGGTGCGCGAGGGCGTCGCGACGCGCCAGGTCCTGGTGACGGTGGTCACGGCGCCGGGGGCCGAGGAGGCGGTCGACCGGCTCGCCGCCCCGCTCGCCGGCGCCCACCCCGAGCTCGTCGGCCTGCTGCACGCGGTCAACGACGGCCTGGCGGAGGTCACGTCCGGTCTCCCGACCCGCCTCGTCCACGGCCGCGACTGGCTGGAGGAGCGCGTGCGGGGCGTGACCCTGCGGCTCTCGGCGGCCGCCTTCTTCCAGACGAACACCCGGATGACGGACGTGCTCTACGACCGTGTGGCCGAGGCGGCCGGCCTGGACCTGTCTCTTATACACATCTAGATGTGTATAAGAGACAGGGGCTGGAGGAGCGCGTGCGGGGCGTGACCCTGCGGCTCTCGGCGGCCGCCTTCTTCCAGACGAACACCCGGATGACGGACGTGCTCTACGACCGTGTGGCCGAGGCGGCCGGCCTGGACGGCGGCCAGGTGGTCTACGACCTGTTCGCCGGCGTGGGATCCATCGGCATCGCCGTGGCGGGTGGGGCGAAGGAGGTCGTCGCGATCGAGATCGTCCCGGAGGCCGTGCAGGACGCCGCCGCCAACGCCGCCGCGAACGGGCTCCGCAACCACACCGCCCTCTGCGGCGATGTGCGCGTGGTGCTGCGCGAGCGCCGCGGCGAGCTGCCGCCGCCGGACGTGGCGGTCGTCGACCCCCCTCGCGCCGGTCTGTCGGGTGGCGCGGTGCGGCGGGTGCTGGAGCTCGCGCCGCCGACGCTCGTCTACGTCTCCTGCCAGCCGGCGACGTTCGCCGACAACGCCGCCCGCTTCGTGGAGGGCGGCTACCGCCTCGAGTGGGTGCGACCCGTGGACATGTTCCCGCAGACGCCCCACATCGAGGCCGTCGCCCGCTTCACGCGCCCCTGAGCGTCTGACAAAGGTCACGGGCGATCAGGCGGCCGCGGCCCTGCCGCCGCCGCCCCGGTCGGAGGACCCTGTGTACATGACCACGACCACCATCACCCCAACGGAGGCCCCGCCCGCGGCGGGGATCACCCTCAGCGGGCTCGCGAAGACGTTCCGCGGGCCCAGCGGACCGGTCCGCGCCGTGCGCGGCGTCGACCTCCGCATCGCACCCGGCGAGACCGTCGCCCTGCTCGGGCCGAACGGCGCCGGCAAGACCACGACGATCGACATGATGCTCGGCCTGCTGCCGCCCGACGCGGGCGAGGTGAACCTGTTCGGCATGTCGCCGCAGGCGGCGGTCGATGCCGGCGCCGTCGGCGCCATGCTGCAGACCGGCGGGATGATCATGGACCTCACGGTGCGCGAGGTCGTGACCGTCATGGGCTCCCTCTACCCGCACCCCCTCCCCGTGGACGAGGTGCTGGAGCTGACCGGGATGGCGCCGCTCGCGCGGCGCCGCACCCAGAAGTTGTCGGGGGGCCAGACGCAGCGCCTGCGGTTCGCCCTGGCGCTGGTCGCGAACCCCGACCTGCTGGTGCTCGACGAGCCGACGGTCGCGATGGACGTGGAGGCGCGGCGGTCCTTCTGGGCCACGATGCGGCGCTTCACGGCCCGCGGCACCACCGTCGTGTTCGCCACCCACTACCTGGAGGAGGCGGACGAGTTCGCCGACCGGGTGGTGCTGATGGCGCACGGGCGGATCGTCGCCGACGGCCCGTCCACGGAGATCAAGGCGCGCGTCGGCATGCGGACGATCCGGACGACGCTGCCGGACGTCTCGACCGCCGCGCTGGCGGCGCTGCCGGGCGTCGCGTCGGCCGATCGCCACGGCGCGGCCGTGGTGCTCACCTGCGCCGACTCGGACCGGGCGCTGCGGGCGCTCCTCCGGGCGCACCCCCAGGCGCGCGACATCGAGATCACCGGCGCCGGGCTGGAGGAGGCGTTCCTGGAGATCACCGGTCAGGACGACCCGGAGGACGAGGAGGAGGTGCGGGCGGCATGAGCACGGCGACCTACGCGCGCTACGAGGTGGTGCGCACCTTCCGGAACCGGCGCTTCTTCATCTTCTCCCTGATCTTCCCGGTGACGATGTACCTGCTCATCGCGGGCCCCAACCGGGACGAGACCGACCTCGGCGGCACGGGGATCTCGGCGCCCCTCTACTTCATGGTCGGCCTGATCGGCTTCGGCACGATGGTCGCCGTGATGGCGGGCGGCGCCCGCATCGCCGCCGAGCGCACGGCGGGTTGGAACCGCCAGTTGCGCCTCACGCCGCTGCGGCCCGCGAGCTATCTGCGCGCCAAGGTGTTCACCGGCTACCTGATGGCCGCCGTCAGCATCGTCGTCCTGTCGATCGCCGGCCTGAGCCTGGGCGTGCGGATGCCGGTCGGGCGCTGGATCGAGATGGTCGCGCTGATCCTGGTGGCCCTGATCCCGTTCGCGGGCATGGGCATCGCCATCGGGCACCTGCTGACCACGGACTCGCTCGGGCCTGCCCTCGGCGGGATCACCTCGATCTTCGCCTTCCTCGGCGGGTCATGGTTCCCCATCACGGGCAGCGGGTTCTTCGTGGACCTGGCCCACGCCCTGCCCTCGTACTGGCTGGTGCAGGCCGGCCACATCGGCATCGGCGCGGCCGCCTGGGGAGCGGAGGGCTGGCTGGTCGTGGGCGTCTGGTCGGTGGCGATGGTCGCCGCGGCCGCATGGGCGTACCGCCGCGACACGAAGCGGGTCTAACCTGAGGTTGATGAGCACGTCCTCATACGACACCCCCCGCTCCGGGCTGGCGAGCATGTTCGGGGCCGACCCCGACCCCCAGAGCCCGGGCTGGCGCATCCTGCTGTTCCCGGGGATCTGGCTCATCTACCTGCTCCAGACGGCCGGCGGCGTCGCGGACCACTCCAGCGGCGCCGTCGCCGTCATCGGCTACGCGGGGATCCTGGTGTTCGCGGCGTCGTACCTGCTGGCGATCCGGGCGGCGCGCCACGACCGGGTCCGCTACTGGCGCTGGTTCGGCCTCATGATCGCGATGGCGATCCTCGAGATCCCGATCGCCCACGAGGACGCGTTCGTGATGTGCGTGTTCATCGCGGTGCTGATCATGGCCGGGTTCGCGTTCGCGGGGCACGGCCGCGGCGCGATCCTGGCGATCGTCGCGATGACCGCGTTCGCGACGTTCCTGCCGGCGGCCATCCCCGCGTGGGACGCCGAGCCGGACTGGGCGATGCTGCTGACGCTGCCGCTCGTGTCGCTGGCGATGTTCGGCTTCTTCACGATCCTGAAGGCCAACCGCGAGCTGAGCGAGGCGCGGGCCGAGGTGGCCCGCCTGGCGGCCGAGAACGAGCGGACCCGGATCGCCCGCGACCTGCACGACCTGCTCGGCCACTCCCTCACCACGATCACCGTGAAGGCGGGGCTGGCGAACCGGCTCAGCGCCCGCGACCCGGAGCGGGCGGCGAAAGAGATCGGTGAGGTGGAGGGGCTCACGCGATCGGCGCTCGCCGACGTGCGGGCCGCCGTCGACGGCTACCGCGACGTGACCCTGGCCGGGGAGCTCGCCAGCGCCCAGGAGGTGCTGCGGGCCGCCGGCATCGAGGCGCACGCCCCGCGGGCGATCGAGGTCGACCCGGCCCACGCCGAGCTGTTCGGGTGGGTGGTGCGGGAGGGCGTGACGAACGTGGTGCGCCACTCGCGGGCCCACACCTGCACCATCGAGGTCGGACCGGACTGGCTCGAGATCGCCGACGACGGCCGGGGCGGGCCCGCCGACGCCGGCAACGGGCTCACCGGCCTGCGCGAGCGGGTCGCCGCGGCAGGGGGCACCGTCCGGGCGGGCGCCGCCGACGGCGGCTGGCGCCTGCGGGTGGAGATGGCCGCGTGAGCATCCGCCTGCTGCTCGCCGACGACCAGGCGCTGGTGCGCCAGGCGCTCGCCGCCCTCCTGGACCTGGAGGACGACTTCGAGGTGGTGGCCGAGGTGGGGCGCGGCGACGACGTGGTCGCCGCGGCGCGGCGGGCCCACCCGGACGTGGCGCTGCTCGACATCGAGATGCCGGGCCTCGACGGCCTCGCCGCCGCCACCGCGCTGGCCCGGGAGCTCCCCGAGGTGCGGGTCATCATCCTCACCACCTTCGGCCGGCCGGGCTACCTGCGGAGGGCGATGGAGTCCGGCGCCCTCGGGTTCGTGGTGAAGGACGCCCCCGCCGAGCAGCTCGCCGACGCGGTCCGCCGCGTCGCCGCGGGCGGGCGGGTGGTCGACCCGGCCCTGGCCGCGGCCACCCTCGCGGGCGGCGCGTCGCCGCTGACCGGCCGCGAGCGGGACGTGCTGGTGGCCGCCCGCGGCGGCGCCACCGTCGCCGACATCGCGAAGGCCCTCTTCCTGTCCGAGGGGACGGTGCGCAACTACCTGTCGGCGGCGATCGCGAAGACCGGGGTGCGCAACCGCATCGAGGCGATCCGCGTCGCCGACGACCGGGGCTGGCTCTAGGCGGCCGTGAGCGCCCGCTCCTGGTAGATCCCGAGGACGTTGCCGTACGGGTCGGCGAACCGCGCGGTGATCTCCGGCAGGTGGCGGCCCACCGGCTCGACCACGCGGCCGCCGTTGGCGGCCACCGCCCGGAGCGTCGCCTCCGCGTCGGCGACCATCACGTAGATCAGGGTCCGCGGGTCGGACTCGGGCGCGACGCCCGTCACCCAGGTCCCCGCGACCGCGCCGGCGCCGTCGTCGAAGGCCAGGGAGCCGTCGCCCCGCGTGCGGGTCCGCCACCCGAAGACCGCCCGGTAGAAGGCCGCGGCGCGCTCCGGGTCGTCCGCCGGCAGCTCGACGTAGCAGAGCTTCCCCTCCGCGTATCCGGTTGCGGCCTCCTCGGCGGGAGGGTCGGGGACGGGCTGGAGCGCGGCGACGTCGCCGAGGGCGGCGAGCACCGCCAGCAGCTGCCGCATCCGGTACGCGTCCCGCCGGCCCACGGCCGCGATGAAGCGGGCGTCGACGTCGTCGATCGCCGCCCGCACCTCCGCCGCGGCGGCCCTGCCCCGCTCGGTGAGGACCACGTTCATGCGTCGGCGGTCCTCCGTGGCCGGGACGCGGTGGACGTAGCCGCGCATCACGAGCGCGTCGACGAGCTTGCTCGCCGCCTGCTTCGAGGCGTCGTAGGCGCCGGCGACCTCCCCGACGGTGGTGCCGCCCCGCGCGATGCGCCCGATCACGCGCACGCCCGACGGGGGCATGTCGTCGAAGCCCGCCGCCGCCAGCCGGCGGCGGATCTCGCGCACGTGCGCGAGCCGCGCCTGCGCCAGGAGGACCGGGAGGGCGAGCCCGGTGTAGTCCTCGACGGCCATACCGCCCAGACTAGTCGTCAACTATGTTGACTGTCAACCAGGTAGACGGCGATGAGGCCCGCGGCCATGAAGGGGATCGCCGGGAGCCCGGCGTCGGCGCCGAGCGCGGCGCCGACCCCGATGACCAGGCCCGTCACCGTCGCGATCGCGACCGCGCCGGCCCGCATCCCCACCCGCGCGGCGCCGAACACGAACAGGCCCAGGAACACCATGTCCACCGGTCCCAGGAGGGCCTGCGCGTCCCACGGCGGGAGGTGCAGGGCGACACGCTCGAAGGCGTCGGAGCCGTCCTCCACGATGCTGCGGCTCGGCCCGGCGGCGACCGACACGATGTCCACCCCCGAGGCGATCAGCGCAAGCGCGACGAGCTGGCGGGGGGTGGCGACGAGCCTGGCGAGGAGCCAGCCGGCGGCGAGCGCCGCCAGCGCCTTCAGCGGCGTCCAGAGCGGCTCCACGCGGCGGTGGGCGCCCGCGCCTAGTAGGGCGGCTGGGCCTGGTGCCAGTCGCCGATCGCGCGGAACGCCGCCCAGAAGGCACGCTTGGCGTTCTGCTCGTCGAGCGAGGCGTCGATGTCGGGCACGTAGAGCGCCTCGATCGTCGGCGTCCACCGCTGCACCTCGCCGGGCTCCGACCGGAGCGGCTCGGCCAGCGGGAAGTCGAGGTTCCCGAGGGCCTCGACCACGTCGTCGCCCATGGGGACGATCAGCTTGGGCTGGACGATGTGGATCTCGCGCGAGAGCCACGGGAGGCACAGCTCCAGCGCCTCGTCCGGCGCGAGCCGCGCGCACTTGAGGCACAGCGTGCCGTAGAGCATCAGGGGGTCGATCCCCAGGCGTTGCACGCTCTTGAGGATGGCGGTGCCCGCCCGGCCGAAGAACGCGACGCCCTCCTGGCGCTCCGCCACGGAGGCGCTCCACTTGACCAGCATGATCTCCGCCTGCGGCGAGCCGGAGCTCATCACCGGCAGCTCCGCGTCGGCCTGGCAGGGCTCGCAGGCGATGATCTCGTCGTTCAGCGCCGCGATCTCCGCGATCGCGCGGCGCTGGTACGCGTCCTGGATGTCCTCGGCGCTCGACCCGGTCATCGGTGCGGGGCCCGCACCCCTGCCGCCGGAGCGACGGGTGGGGCGCGGTTTGGGGGGCTCAGGGGTCATGTGCGGGGACGGTATTCACAGGGGTCCGCGTTACTCCTGCAGGGTGGCGTTTCAGGGTGCTGGCGCACGCCGCCGGCGTCGCGGGGGCCGAGGGGTGCGCGCGTCGGCGACGGCCGCCAGGAACGCCGCCGGGTCGGTCTCCGCGCGCATCTCCGTGAGGCGCGCGCCCACCTCGTCGGCGCGCTCCGCGCCGCTGCCCGCGCACGGCAGCAGCCCGGCCCGGCGCAGGACCTCCCAGGCCGACGCGTGGCGCGCCTCGTGCAGGTCGGCGGCGCCGGCCAGGACGCGCAACGCCTCGGGGGACGGGGCGCCGGTGGGGCCGGCGGGGTCGGGGACCATCACCAGGCCGCCCTGGGCGTGGATCGCTGCCGCCGTCTCGGTCAGCGTGAGGCCGGCGGGCACGTCCTGCTCCGTGAAGAGCCCCACCAGCGGGCCCTCCGACGTCGCGACCTCCTGGCCGACCACCACCGCGAGCCCGTCCGGGGCCGCGGCGCGGACGGCCAGCGCCGGCGCGACGCCCTCGGGCGACGCCACCGCGACCATGACGATGTCGCGGGCGCGGCACGCGGCCACGAGCCGGGCGGGGTCGAGCCCCGGCCCCATCCGCACGCGCAGGTCGGCCCGCACGCGCGCCTCGCCCGGCCCCGCCGGCGCGGCGGCCAGCACGTCGCGGTACCGGGCCTCGAGCTCAGCGGCGGCGTCGTCCCACGAGCGGGCGCCGGCCCGCGCGGCCGCGGACATCGCCGCCCGGCGCGCGGGGTCGGCCACCAGCTGGGTGATCGCATCGATCCACGCCTCGCGGGTGAACGGCGGCAGCACCAGCCCGTCGGTGCCGTGGGCGACCCCCTCCTCGGCGCCCGGCGAGCGCGGCGCCAGCACCGCGCAGCCCGCCGCTCGGGCCTCGGCCAGCACGGGGCCCGCCGCGTCGGTGGGGTCGGCCAGCACTGCGATCCGCCCGGCGGTGAGCGCGGCGGCCCGTGCGGCGGGCCCGCCGTCGGGCACGACCGTCACGGTGCCCCGGAGCGCCTTCGGCACGGCGGCGCGCGTGCGCCACGGCGCCTCGGCCGGGCCGATCAGCGTGATCGCGCCGACGGCCGAGAGGTCCAGGCCGCGCAGGAGGCCCAGCGCGAAGCGCACGCCCACCCGGTCGCGTCCGCGCGCCACCAGCACCAGGCCGGGCGGTCCGCCGGCCTCCGGGGCCGGCGCCAGCGCGTCGACGTCGGCGCCGGGGCGGACCAGGGTGTAGTCGCCGGGCAGGATGTCGCCGAGCGTCCGCGCCGCCGCCGCGCTCGTCACGATCCGCAGGCGCGTCCGCGCGAGGGCGCGGTCGAGCAGCGGGCGCAGGAACGCGACCCCCGCCAGGGTCTCCGCGCGGTGGAAGGTCACCGCGGTGACGCCGCGGGCGTGGCGGAGGGCCGTCAGGGCCGGGCTCGCCGCGAGCGGCTCGTGCAGGTGGACGACGTCCCACGCCCGCTCGGAGAGCGCCTCCTCCAGCGCGCCGGCCATCGCCGCGCGCCCCAGGCCGACCTCCAGCACCCCGGGCCCGGCCGGCGAGAGTGCCGACCCGTCGCCCTCGCGCGCGGCGTGCAGCACCGCCCGCCCCGCGGCCACGCGGGCGCGCTCGGTGGCCGGGGCGAGGATCGTGACGCGGTGGCCGCGCCGGGCGAGGGCCGCGGCCTCGGCGGCGACCTGGTGCGCCACGTCGTCGCGCGGCGGCCACGCGTGGGGGCACAGCAGGGCGATCCGCATGCCCGCGCCGCTCGGGGCCGCCGCCGGCATCAGCGCCGTCGCGGGGTGCGGCCGTCCGAGGCCTGGTACACGATCACGATCCGGTGGACCGCCGTCATCAGGCTGAGGATCGCGAGGATCACCATCAGCACCGGCAGGACGTCGCCGACGCCGCCGAGGAACAGCCCCGCGCCCACGATCACCAGGCGCTCCGGCCGCCCCATGAGCCCGCCGCTGGTGCCCGGGATGCCCAGGCCCTCCGCGCGGGCGCGCGCGTAGGAGACGATGAACGACCCGGCGAGCGCCGCGAAGCACGCCGCGAGCGCCCAGTCCATGTCGTCCTGGGCGAACGTGATGCCGATCGCGCCGAACACGACGGCCTCGGCCAGGCGGTCGAGGGTGGAGTCGAGGAACGCCCCGAACGCGCTGACGCGGCCCTGGTGGCGGGCGACCAGCCCGTCGAGGGAGTCGACCAGCCCGGAGGCGACGAACAGCAGCGAGCTGAGCACCCAGTAGCGCTCCAGGGCCAGCCAGGACGCGCCGCAGATCCCGAGGAAGCCCAGGATCGTGATGGTGTTCGGGGTGATGCCGCTGCGGTCGACGATCCGCCAGACGGCGGGGCCGAGGCCCTGCCGGGCGTCGGCGTCGAGCTCCTGCGGTGACGTGCCGATGGCGGCCCTCCTCCGGGCTGCGTGGGAAACCCCCGCGGCGGGTCCGGCTCCCCGCGGCCTAGGATAGCGGCGCATGCGCCTCTGCACCTTCCGCGACTCCGCCGGAACCCGCCTCGGGCGGGTCGACGACGACACCGTCGTGCCCCTGGCCGGCGCCGACGTCTCGGCCGCGCTCGGCGGCGCGGCGCCGGCCGGGGACGGGGACCCCCGCCCCCTCGCCGGCCTGGAGCTGGCGCCGCCGCTGGTGCCGGGGAAGATCATCGGGATCGGGCTGAACTACCGCGACCACGCCGCCGAGACGGGCGCCCAGCTGCCGACCCGGCCGCTGCTGTTCGCCAAGCTCCCGACGTCGGTGGCCGGCCCGGCCGACGAGATCGTCGTCCCCGCCTACGCGGACGAGCTGGACTACGAGGGCGAGCTGGCCGTGGTGATCGGCCGCCGCTGCCGCGACGTCGCCGAGGCCGACGCGCTGGACGTCGTGTTCGGCTACGCGGTGATGGACGACGTCAGCGCCCGCGACCGCCAGCGCGAGGAGCCCCAGTGGATCCGTGCGAAGGGCGGCGACACGATGGCCCCCTGGGGCCCGTGGATCACCACGGCCGACGAGGTCCCCGACCCGCAGGCCCTCCGCATCCGCACGTGGGTGAACGGCGACCTGCGCCAGGACGGCACCACCGCCGACATGGTCTTCGGCGTGGCGGCGCTCATCGCGTTCTGCTCCGCGTCGTTCACCCTCGAGCCCGGCGACGTCATCACCACCGGCACCCCGGCCGGCGTCGGTGTCGCGCGTGACCCCAAGGCGTTCCTGCGCCCCGGCGACCGGGTGCGCGTGGAGATCGACGGCCTCGGGGTCCTGGACAACCCGGTCCGATGAGCCCCGAGGAGGCGCTGGCGCGCGTGCTGGGCGTCACCGGCCTGGGCTTCCCACGCGGTGTGCTCGGCCCGGAGACGTGGGCGCTGGCGCGTGCGCTCGGCGACGAGCCCGGGGCCGGGGACCCGGCGGCGCTCGCCGGGGCTGCGTCCGCGGCCCACTGGTCGGAGCTGCGGGGCCCCATGCAGGCGGCGCTGCTGCGCGCCCGCGACCGGGCCGCGCCGGAGGACCAGGAGGCGTTCGAGATCGTCCTGGAGTGGGCGGCCGACGACGACCCCGACACGCCGCTCGCCCGGGCGCTGGCGGTCCGCGCCGCCCAGGAGCTGGCGGCCGCCAACGAGCGGGCGCGGGCGGTGCTGCGCGCCGCGGAGGAGACCGTCGCGTCGGGCGGCGCCGAGGCGGCGGTGGCCGCCTCCACCGCGGCGGGGGCGATCGCCGCCGACCTGCTCGACCTGGACCCCGAGGACTTCGGGCCGGAGATCGCCGAGTACGTGGGCGCCGGCGCGCGCGGCGAAGACGTCACCGCGCTGGCGCGCGCCACCGGCGACCCGGAGATCCGGACGTGGGCCCGGTCGGCCGTCGCCTCGGCGGCGGCGGACGAGCAGGAGGCCCCGCGCGCCGCGGACGGGGTCCGGGTCCTGGCGGCCGGCCCCCCGCCCGCCGACCCGGCGGAGGACCTGGTGTGGGTCCCGACGATCCTGGCCCTGGTGCAGGAGGCCGTCGAGCGTTCCCTGGTCGACGAGGTCGCAGGCGATCAGCCCGCCGGGGAGACGTAGTTCGGGCGCAGCTCCGCCTCGCGGAAGCCCCATCGGAGCATGTTGCGGTAGGAGGGTCCCGGGCCCTCGCCGTCCGCGGAGGCGCCGGTCTCGGTCACGAAGTGGCGGGCGCCGGCGGCGAGTGCGACCTGGGAGCGGGCCGCGAACAGCGCCCCCTGGGCGCCCTTGCCGCGGTGCTCGGCCAGCGTGGCGCCGAGCCCGAACCACGCCGCGTCGCCGTCCACCACGACGCACGCCGCGCCGACGGGGACGTCGCCGTCCAGCGCCACCAGGCAGGTCCACCCGGGGGCGCCGACCACGCGGGCGACCCAGCCCGCGAAGTCCGGCGGCAGGGCGAACGCCGCCGCCACGATCGCGCCGAACGCCGACGCGGTGCGCGCGTCGGCCTCGACCACCCGGAGGACGGTCGCCGGGCCCGCGATCTCCCCGGCGGGGCGGTGGAACGTCATCCAGGGGCGGGCGGGCCGGAACCCGCGCGCCAGGAGACGGTCGCCCAGGTCGCCGGTCGCGCTGGGCGCGGCCGACACCTGGTAGCGCCCGCCCCGGGAGGCGTAGAAGGCGGCGATGCGGTCGAGGTCGCCGTCGGTGACCTCCCGGCCGACGCCCACGCCGACGGCGTGGCACAGCATCGGGTTGCCGGCCTGGGAGGCGACCGCCAGGCATGCGCCGCCCGCGACGTCCGCGACGGCGACGCCGTGACGGGCCACCAGGTCGCCGGGGGCCGCCGCCCACATCGACCGGTAGCCGGCCAGCTCCGGGCGCTGGCGGACGGCGGCGGGCGGCTGCGCGGCGGCCGGGGCGGTGGTCACGCCCACTCCAGGGGCTCGTAGCCGCTCGTGCGGGGCGCGGACACGATCAGCACCAGGGCGGGCCGGTCGCCGTCGTTGCGCACCGTCCGGAGGTGCTCGGGGTCGAGCCGGGCGAACGTCCCCTCCGGGGCGCGGTGGTCCTCGCCGTCGACGACCAGCACGGCGTCGCCCTCCATGACCACGAACATCTCCTCCTGGTCGCGGGCCAGCTCGTCGTGCTCGGGGATCGCGCTCCCGGGCGCGATCTCCACGAGGTTGCAACCGAACGCCGAGATGTCGAGCGAGCGTCGCACGAGCGACCAGGAGCCGGTCTGCTCGAGGTCGTCGCGCTGGACGATGTTCAGGCTCATCGGGGGCCTCCCGTGTCGTGGTGCGTTGACCATGCGGAGCGTCCCAGGCCTCCGTCAACCGATCGTCATCGCTGGCGTCCCCCGAGCGTCCCGGTTCGCAGAGAACGTGCCGAATGCAACGAGCGTCCGTATGGGCGAGGGTGCCGCATCTCGAAATCCGAGACGGAGGTCGGCCGATGAGGACCCGGACCCTGTTCCTGCTTGCGGCCGCCGCCGCCCTGGTCGCGTGGAGCGCGGCCACCGCGGCCGCGGCGCCGGCGACCGGCGCGCCGCTCAAATGGCGCGACTGCGGTGATGGCTTCAGATGCGCGACCGTGCGGGTGCCGCGCGACTACGCCTCACCCCAGGACGGCACGATCGCCCTGTCGGTCATCAAGAAGCCGCACACCGGCAAGGGCAAGGCCGCCGGCACCGTGTTCACCAATCCCGGCGGGCCCGGCGGCTCGGGCGTCGACTTCCTCCGCTCCGCCGCGGACATCTTCGCCGGCGTCAACGACCGCTACGACGTGGTGAGCTGGGACCCGCGCGGCACCACCGGCAGCGAGCCGGTCGACTGCCTCACCGACGCGGGGCGCGACGCCCGCTGGCCGATCACGCCGGCGTTCCCCACGATCCAGCAATTCGGGGTGGTCGACTACCTCGCCGACCAGCTGATCGCCGGGTGCCTCGCGGCGGACACGAGGGACAACCTGCCGACGTTCACCACCGAGAACGCGGCGCGCGACCTCGACCGCCTGCGGGCGGCCGTGGGCGACAAGGGCCTGACCTACCTCGGGTTCTCGTACGGGACCTACCTCGGCGCGACGTACGCCGCGCTGTTCCCGAACCGCTCGCGCGCCCTGGTGCTGGACGGCGCCCTGGACCCGACGCAGTACACGACGCAGCCGCTCGAGAACCTGCGGGTGCAGTCCGTGGGCTTCGACGTCGCGCTGAACCGGTTCTTCGACTGGTGCGCAACGTCGCCGATCTGCGGCTTCGAGGGCGGTCGCGCCGCCTTCGACAAGCTCATCGCCGACGCGGGCGTGCGCCCGCTGCCGGCGATCGCGTCGGGCGACCCGCGGCCGGTGCTGCAGCAGGACGTGCAGAACGGCGCGGTGCTGCCGATGTACGCCCGCCAGCTGTGGCCGCTCCTGGCGGACGCGCTGACGCTGGCCCAGAAGGGCGGCGACGGCAGCCTGCTCCAGGTGATCTCCGACGCCGCGCGCGGGCGCGGCGACGACGGCAGCTACGGCTCGGGGGCCGACGCGTTCGTGCAGACGAGCTGTGTCGACCTCGACTACCCGACGACGCCGGAGGCGTTCGACGCGGTCGGGCAGCGCGCCGCCCAGGAGGCCCCCCTGTTCGGCCTGGCCAACAACTGGACCGAGGCCGGGCCCGGCTGGGTGTGCGGCGAGTGGCCGCTCGAGCCGACCGCCCGCTTCGCCGGCCCGTTCACGTTCCCGACCCCCGGCGCGCCCGCGCTGGTGGTGGGCACGACGTTCGACCCCGCCACCCCGTACGTCGGGGCGCAGGCGCTCACCGCCCAGCTCGGCACGGCGGAGCTCCTGACGATGGACGGCGACGGGCACACCGCGTACGGCGGCAACAGCGCCTGCATCGACGACGCGGTCAACGCCTACCTGAAGACGCTGACGCTCCCGCCCGCCGGGACCGTCTGCAAGCAGGAGGTCGTCGACCCGCAGCCGCAGGCCGCCGCGGCGGCGCAGGGCACGGTGCGGGCGGCGCGGATCCACGCGGCCCGCGGGCTGAGCCGCAGGGAGGTGCGCGTCATCGACCGCGTGTCGGAGCTGGAGGGCTAGGACACGGGACCGCTGCCGCGGGGCGTCAGCTCCGCGGCAGCGCGATCCTGGCCGTCGTGCGTCCCGACGCCGGGTCGATCCGCATGACGCGGCGCTCGATGAGGTCGGCGACCCACACCGAGCCGGCGGCGGTGAGGACGGTCGACGGGAACACGCCGAGGGCGGCGGCGACGGTGCGCCGCGCGCTGTCCCGGCGGTCGATCCGCATCAGGCGGCCGCGGTCGTACATCTGGACCCACACCGCCTGCGGGGCGAGGGCGAGGCCGGCGACCTGGTCGGCAACCCGCACCCGGCGCGGTGCGCGGTGGTGCGCGTCCCAGCCGAGCAGCACCCGGTAGCCCGCCCGCATCCAGGCGCCGCGCGCGTCGGCGGCGAGCTGCCAGGGGCGGCCGCGGAAGGTGCGCGGGGCGGCGGCGCGCCGGCCGGTCGCCGCGTCGAGCACCAGCAGTGTGCTGGGGCCGCGGCGGCGGCCGGAGGCAGGGTCGGGGCGACGGCCGTAGAGGGCCACCCAGAGCGTCTGGCCGCCGACGGCGATCGCGGCGATCCCGCGCGGAAGGCGGACCTGGCGAACGATCCTCCCCGTGCCGGCGTCGATCGCCCGGAGGCTGCGCCCGGACCACGCCGCGAGCCACACCACGCCGGGGCCCGCGGCGGCCATGCTCGCGAAGCTGCGCGGCGCCGCCGGCCCGGGGGCGAGGGTGGCGGCGTCGAGGCGGATCGTCCGGACCGGCCCCCGGGACGGTTGCTGGAGCGTCCAGAGCGCGTCGCCGGACGGCGCGAGGGCGACGGGGAACCCGGCCATCCGGCGGGTGGCGACGACCCGGTCCGTGGCGGGGTCGATGCGGTGGACGAGGCCGTCGCCGGTGGCGGCGAAGAGGGCGCCGTCGCCCGCGACCAGGACGTGCGGGCCGTCCCCCTTCGCGGCGGCGGTGGCCGGCAGGCCGATGGCGGCGACCGCGGCGAGCAGGGCGGCGGCGGTGGCGGTGGTGGCGGCTGCGGTCCGGGTCATGTCTCCACTACGGGCGGGGCGGCCCGGCTCGTCCCCGGCGCGTAGCGTTGCGGCGATGGCGATCGCGACCCCCCGGCCCGGAACCCGCGCGCACGTGGTCGCGATCGTCGAGCGGCTGGCCGAGGACCAGGGGCCCCTGCCGTACGCCCGCCGTCACGACCCGGTGAGCGAGCTGGTCACGACGCTCCTGAGCCACTCGACGACGGACGTGAACCAGGAGCGGGCGTTCCGGAGCCTGCGGGAGCGGTTCCCCACGTGGGACGCGGTGCGCGCCGCGCCGGTGGAGGAGGTGGAGGACGCGGTGCGCGTGGCGGGCCTGGCGAACCAGAAGGCGCCCCGCATCCAGCGGGTGCTCGATCAGATCGCCGAGGACCCCCGCGGGCCGGACCTGGAGTGGCTGGGCACCGTCCCCCTCGACGATGCGATGGCCTTCCTGACGGCGATGGACGGCGTGGGCCCGAAGACCGCCGCGTGCGTCATGTGCTTCTGCTTCGACGCCCCGATCGTCCCGGCCGACACCCACGTCCACCGCATCGCCCTCCGGACCCACGTCGTCCCCCCGAAGGCGACCGCCGTCCAGGCCCAGGCGCGCCTGACCGCGTGGACGCCGCCGGACGCCTGCTTCGCCACCCACATGCGCCTGATCCGCCACGGCCGCACGGTCTGCACCGCCCGGGCCCCCCGGTGCCCCGACTGCGCCCTCTTGGACCTGTGCCCCACGGGGCGGAAGCTGGTCGGCTGACCCGCCGCAGGTCCAACTGAACGACGAGGCTTCGGCCAATTGAACGTCGGGGGCGGACGCTGGAACCGCGGCGCCGGCCGGAGGACGGTTCGTCCAACCCCTTGATTGAAGGTGAGACGAGGGCGCGGCGCTCACCAACGCGCAATTGAGACCACGCAGGTCCAATTGAACCTCGCGGCGGCCAACTGAACGGGCGACGGGACCCGGGGCGCCGGGCGCTGGACGGTTCGTCCAACCCCGTCATCGAAGGGTGAACGGGGGCGCGGCGCTGATCCAGCGTGCAATGGAGACCGCGCAGGTCCAATTGAACCTCGCGGCGGCCAACTGAACGTGCGGCGGGCGACGGGACCAGGGCGCCGGTCGCTGGACGGTTCGTCCAACCCCTTCATCGAAGGGTCAACGGGGGCGCGGCGCTGATCCAGCGTGCAATTGAGACCGCGCAGGTCCAATTGAACCTCGCGGCGGCCAAACTGAACGTGCGGCGGGCGACGGGACCGGGGCGCCGGTCGCTGGACTGTCCGTCCAACCCCTTCATTGAAGGGTGAGACGAGGGCGCCGCCGCCGCCCCATCGTCCAATCGAGACCACGCGGTTCCAATTGAACGTCGCGCCGGCCAAGTGAACGGCGACGGCGGGGCCGAATGAACGACGCCCCCGGCTGCGGCTCCGGATCGGGAGCCGCGGCGGGGCGGAGAAGTCATCGCGGCCGCCGGGGTGTGCCGGCCCGGCGGCCGCGGCGCAGGGAGAGTGCCGTCTCCCCGCTGTGCCCGACCGGTCTGGCGGGCGTCCCCGGGGCGGATATGAGGCCCCGACGAGGGATGTCTGGATGTTTATCCGCCGCCACTCACGGATCTGTCACCGCCGCGACACACCGCGCGTCACCGTCGTGACCGGCCATCCGGGCGCTCCCGGCCGCGCCCGGGCACGATCTGCGTCGATCCGACTCAAGCCAGACTTGACATGCACCGACTTAGATCTAGACTCGCACGAGGTTTCGACACATCAGCCCGGGCATGGCCCGGTGAGGAGGCATCCAGCACATGGGAAAGACGATCGGCATCGACCTCGGCACGACCAACTCGGCCGTCGCCGTCCTGACGGGCGGTGAGCCGGAGGTCCTCCCGAACGCCGAGGGTGGACGCACGACCCCGTCGGTCGTCGGCTTCTCCAAGTCCGGCGAGCGACTGGTGGGCACCGTGGCCAAGCGGCAGGCGGTGACCAACCCCGAGAACACGATCTTCAGCGTCAAGCGGTTCATGGGCCGCAAGTACGCAGAGGTGGACGAGGAGATGAAGATCGTCCCCTACGAGGTCGTCCGGGGCCCGAACGGCGACGCGCGCATCCGGGTGGACGGCAAGGAGTTCAGCCCGCCCGAGATCAGCGCGATGATCCTGCAGAAGCTGAAGACGGACGCCGAGGCGTTCCTCGGCGAGCCGGTGACCGACGCGGTCATCACCGTGCCGGCCTACTTCAACGACGCGCAGCGCCAGGCGACCAAGGACGCCGGCACCATCGCCGGCCTCGAGGTCAAGCGCATCATCAACGAGCCGACCGCGGCCGCGCTGGCCTACGGGCTCGACAAGGAGACGGACCAGACGATCCTGGTCTTCGACCTCGGCGGCGGCACGTTCGACGTGTCGGTGCTCGAGATCGGCGACGGCGTCTTCGAGGTGAAGTCCACCGCCGGTGACAACCACCTGGGCGGCGACAACTTCGACAAGGCGATCGTCGACTGGATGGCCGCGGAGTTCAAGCGCGACCACGGGATCGACCTGAGCCAGGACAAGATGGCCCTCCAGCGCCTGTACGAGGCCGCCGAGAAGGCCAAGATCGAGCTCTCGACGACCACGTCGTCGCAGATCAACCTGCCGTTCATCACCGCCGACCAGAGCGGCCCGAAGCACCTCGACCTGCAGCTCACCCGCGCGAAGCTCGAGGAGCTGGCGCACGACCTGCTCGAGCGCCTCGTGGGCCCGACCAAGCAGGCCATCACCGACTCGGGCGTGGGCGACAAGATCGACCACGTCGTGCTCGTCGGCGGCATGACCCGCATGCCGGCCGTGCAGGACCGCGTGAAGGAGCTGACGGGCAAGGAGCCCCACAAGGGCGTGAACCCGGACGAGGTCGTCGCCGTCGGCGCGGCCATCCAGGGCGGCGTCCTCTCGGGCGACGTCAAGGACGTGCTGCTCCTGGACGTGACCCCGCTGTCGCTCGGCATCGAGACGAAGGGCGGCGTGTTCACCAAGCTCATCGAGCGGAACACGACGATCCCGACCAAGAAGAGCGAGGTCTTCTCGACCGCCGACGACAACCAGAACCAGGTCGAGATCCACGTGCTCCAGGGCGAGCGCGAGATGGCGGCCTACAACCGCACGCTCGGCAAGTTCAACCTGGTCGGCATCCCGCCGGCGCCGCGCGGCGTGCCGCAGATCGAGGTCACCTTCGACATCGACGCGAACGGCATCGTCCACGTCGGCGCGAAGGACCTCGGGACCGGCATCGAGCAGAACATCGAGATCAAGGCCTCCAGCGGCCTCTCGGACGACGAGATCACCAAGATGGTGCGCGACGCCGAGTCGCACGCCGACGAGGACCGGCGCCTGCGCCGCGTCGCCGACGCCCGCAACGCGGCCGAGGCGCGGATCCACGAGGCCGAGCGTCAGCTGAAGGACAACGGCGACAAGGTCGACGAGACCGTGCGCCGCGACCTGGAGGGCGCGATCGAGGCGGCCAAGACGGCCGCGGCCGGCGAGGACCCGGACGATATGGAGGCCAAGACCGGGGCCCTGACGGACGTGCTGCACCGCCTGTCCGAGGAGGTCTACCGCAAGGCGGCCGCCCAGCAGGAGGCCGCGCAGGGCAATGGCTCCACGACCCCGGACGAGACGGTCGAGGACGCCGAGTACGAGGTCATCGACGAGGACGCCCCGAAGGCCTCATGACAAGCCAGAGCCACAACGAGCCACGGCATCCGTTCGAGGACCCGGCCCCCGCGGCCGGGTCCACGGACCCCCGCGCCGGCAACGGCGCGGAGGGCCCGGCGGCCGACGTGCCCGAGGAGGGGGCGGCGGACGACGTCGCGCGCCTCGAGCGGGAGCGCGACGAGTACCTCGACGCCCTCCAGCGGCTGAAGGCCGAGTTCGACAACTTCCGCAAGCGCACGGCGCGGGACCGCGAGGCGATCGCCCTCGGGGCCACCCGCGACGTGGTCCGCGACCTGCTCCCGGTGATGGACAACCTGGAGCGTGCCGTGGCGGCCCTGGGCGACCAGGGTGAGGGGATCGTCGCCGGGCTCGAGATGGTCCGGGGGCAGCTCGCCGCGCTCCTGCAGGGGCACGGCGTGGAGGAGATCCCCGCGCACGGCGAGGCGTTCGACCCGACGGTGCACGAGGCCATCGCCTCGGTGCCGTCCGCCGACCACGTCGATGGCGCCGTCATCGAGGTGGTGGAGAAGGGCTACCGCCACGCCGAGCACGTCCTGCGACCCACGCGCGTCGTCATCGCGACGCGCCCACAGCAGTAGGAGCGCCTGACCGAACGTGGACGACCTGTACGCCACGCTCGGCGTCTCGCGGACCGCGAGCGCCGACGAGATCAAGAAGGCCTACCGGAAGCTGGCCCGGGAGAACCATCCGGACCGGAACCCCGGCGACGCGAAGGCGGAGGAGCGCTTCAAGGAGATCTCCCACGCCCACGACGTGCTGTCCGACGCCGACAAGCGGACGGAGTACGACACGCGCCTGCGCTTCGGCGGCCGCGCGCCCGGCAACGGGGGCGGCGGGTTCACCGGCGGCGAGGCCGGTGGATTCGGTGACTTCGCGGACATCTTCTCGTCGATCTTCCGCAACCGCGGAGGCGGCGGCACGCAGACGGCCGAGGAGCCGGCGGCGCGCCGTGGCGCGGACGTGGAGGTGGAGGTCAACCTGAGCTTCGAGCAGGCCATGCGCGGCGCCCAGGTGCCGGTGTCGGTCGAGACGCCGGTCGCCTGCGCCGACTGCGGCGGCAGCGGCGCCAAGCCGGGGACCAACCCGCGCCTGTGCCCGGACTGCAAGGGCCGGGGCGTGCGTGGCCGCGACGTGGGCTCGTTCGCGTTCAGCGAGCCGTGCCCGCGGTGCGGCGGCAACGGCACCGTCATCGACGACCCGTGCCCGACGTGCGGGGGCTCCGGCCACACGTCCAGCCGCCAGCAGATCAAGGTGAAGATCCCCGCCGGGGTCAAGGACGGCACGAAGATCCGGCTGAAGGGGAAGGGCCAGGCCGGCCTGCGCGGCGGCCCGGCCGGCGACCTCCAGGTCGTCACCCGGGTGTCGCCGAGCCGGCTGTACACCCGCCAGGGCGACGACCTGCTCATCAACGTGCCCGTCACCTTCGCCGAGGCCGCCCTGGGCGCCCAGGTGGAGGTGCCGACGCTCGACGGCCGGGTCAAGCTGACCGTGCCGGCGGGCAGCGCCGACGGGCGGAGCCTGCGCATCGGCGGGCAGGGCGCCCCGCGCCTGAAGGCCGAGGGCCGCGGCGACCTGATCGCCAAGCTGCGTGTCGAGGTCCCGCGCGAGCTCTCGGAGGCCCAGCGCAAGGCGCTGGAGAAGTTCGCGAAGCTCGACACGCGCGACCCGAGGGAGACGCTGTTCTCATGAGCACCCGACGGGCGACCGGGCAGCGCGTGTTCCTGATCGGCATCGCCGCAGAGCTGGCGGGGATGCACCCCCAGACGCTGCGCGTGTACGAGCGGCGCGGCCTGATCACGCCGCAGCGCACGGCGAAGAACACCCGGGTCTACTCCGAGAAGGACGTGGAGCTGCTGCGGCGGATCCAGGAGCTCTCGGAGGAGGGCCTCAACCTGGCCGGCATCGAGCGGCTGCTCAAGCTCGAGGCCCGGCTGGAGCGCGCGGAGCGCCGCGTGCGCGACCTGGAGACCGAGCTGCGGGAGACGCGCGAGCGGCACCGCGACGAGCTGGCGGCGTCGCGCGCCGCGCGCGGGGCGATCGTCCCCGCGTGGCGCGGCAGCACCGCCCTGACGCACCGCCACACACCGGTGGCGCTGAGGACGTGGATGAGGAGGAGTGTCTAGATGGCCGTTGACAAGCCCACCGAGCGCGCCCAGGAGGCGATCGCCGGGTCCGCCCGGATCGCCGGCGAGCGCGGCAACCCCGTCGTCGAGCCGGACCACCTGCTCGCCGCCCTGCTCGAGGCCCGCGAGGGCATCGTCGAGCCGGTGCTGGCGCGGGCCGGCGCGAACGTCGCGGGGCTGCGCGCCGCCGTCGACGCCGCGATGGCGAAGCGCCCGCAGGTGAGCGGGTCGGCCACCGGCGCCCAGCTGTCCACGCCGTTCCGCAACGTCCTGCGCCGCGCCGGCCAGGAGGCCGAGGCGCTCGACGACCAGTTCATCTCCACCGAGCACCTGCTGCTCGCCCTCGCCGAGGAGCCGGGCCCGGCGCGCGACGCCATGCGTCAGGCGGGCGTGACCCGCGACGGCCTGATGACCGCCCTGCGCGCGGTGCGCGGCTCCGCGAAGGTCACCGACGCGAACCCCGAGGACAAGTACCAGGCGCTGGAGCAGTACGGCCGCGACCTGACCGAGGCCGCCGAGTCCGGGAAGCTCGACCCCGTCATCGGGCGGGACGAGGAGATCCGCCGCGTCATCCAGGTGCTGTCGCGGCGAACCAAGAACAACCCGGTCCTGATCGGCGAGCCCGGCACGGGCAAGACCGCCATCGTCGAGGGCCTGGCCCAGCGGATCGTCTCCGGGGACATCCCGGAGGGGCTGGCCGGCAAGCGCGTGATCGCGCTCGACGTCGGCGCGCTGCTGGCCGGCGCGAAGTACCGCGGCGAGTTCGAGGACCGCCTGAAGGCCGTGCTGCGCGAGATCGAGGACGCGGCCGGCGAGGTCATCCTCTTCATCGACGAGCTGCACACGATCGTGGGCGCCGGCGCGGCGGAGGGGGCGGTGGATGCCGCCAACCTGCTGAAGCCGATGCTGGCGCGCGGCGCCCTGCGCGCCGTCGGCGCGACGACGCTCGACGAGTACCGCAAGCACGTGGAGAAGGACGCCGCGCTGGAGCGCCGCTTCCAGCCGGTGATGGTCGGCGAGCCGTCCGTCGAGGCCACGATCGCGATCCTCCGCGGCCTGAAGGAGCGGTACGAGGTGCACCACGGCGTCCGCATCCAGGACGGGGCGCTCGTCGCCGCGGCCCGGCTGTCGGACCGCTACATCACCGCCCGCTTCCTGCCCGACAAGGCGATCGACCTGGTGGACGAGGCCGCGAGCCGCCTGCGCATCGAGATCGACTCGGTGCCGATGGAGCTCGACACCGATGTGTATAAGAGACAGGCTCGACACCGTCCAGCGCCGGATCATGCAGCTCGAGATCGAGCAGCAGGCCCTGGAGGCCGAGTCCGACGACGCCTCGGCCGCCCGCCTGGGCGCGCTCCGCGAGGAGCTCGCGTCGCTCCGCGAGGAGGCCGACGCGATGCGCGCCCACTGGGAGCAGGAGAAGGGCACGATCGCCCGGATCCGGGAGATCAAGGAGGGCATCGAGCAGGCCCGCACCGAGCTGGAGCGGGCGGAGCGCGAGGCCGACCTGGAGGGCGCGGCGCGCCTGCGCTACGGCACCCTGCCGGAGCTGGAGCGGGCCCTCGTCACGGCCAACGACGACCTTGCCGAGCAGCAGTCGAGCCGAAAGATGCTGAAGGAGGAGGTCGACGAGGAGGACGTGGCCGAGGTGGTCGCGGCCTGGACCGGCGTCCGCGTGTCGCGGCTGATGGAGGGCGAGGTCGAGAAGCTCCTGCACATGGAGGAGCGCCTCCACGAGCGGGTGATCGGCCAGGAGGACGCCGTCTCCGCGGTCGCGAACGCGCTGCGGCGCGCCCGCGCCGGCCTGTCCGACCCGAACCGCCCGATCGGCTCGTTCATCTTCCTCGGCCCCACCGGCGTGGGGAAGACGGAGCTGGCCCGGGCGCTCGCCGAGTTCATGTTCGACGACGAGCGGGCCATGGTCCGGATCGACATGTCCGAGTACATGGAGAAGCACTCCGTCGCCCGCCTGGTCGGCGCGCCCCCCGGCTACGTGGGGTACGACGAGGGCGGTCAGCTCACCGAGGCCGTCCGCCGCCGCCCGTACGCGGTGCTGCTGCTCGACGAGATCGAGAAGGCGCACCACGACGTGTTCAACGTGCTGCTCCAGCTGCTGGACGACGGCCGCCTGACCGACGGTCAGGGCCGGGTCGTGGACTTCACGAACACCGTCGTGATCATGACCAGCAACATCGGCAGCCACTTCCTCACGGACGGGATCGACCCGGAGATCGCCGAGGAGCGCGTCGTGGGCGCGCTGCGCGAGCACTTCCGGCCGGAGTTCCTGAACCGGGTGGACGAGATCGTGGTCTTCGGCCGCCTCACCCAGGAGCAGCTCGGCGCGATCGTCGACCTGCAGGCAGAGCGCCTGCGCCGCCGCCTGGACGAGCGGGGCATCGCGCTGGAGATCGACGCGGAGGCGCGGGAGCTGCTGGCCCAGGCGGGCTTCGACCCGGCCTACGGCGCCCGCCCGCTGAAGCGGGTGGTGCAGCGGCGGATCGAGAACCCGCTGGCCCAGAAGGTCCTGGCCGGCGAGATCCGCGACGGCGACCGGGTGGTCGTCGGCACCGCCGGCGACGACCTCACGTTCACGGTCGCCGACCGGGGCTCCCCGGCGCCGCCGGAGCCGGAGGCCGTCTCCGCGCCGTCGGCGGGCTAGGCCGTCCAGCCTCCCCGCTCCGGCGGGGAGGCGATCCGGGCGAGCGTCCGCTCCCACACGCGCTCGTCGCCGGGGTCGGCCGGCTCGGCCACCGACCAGTGCGCCACGTTCGCGACGTCGCCGTGGACGGCGACGGCCAGGCGCTGCACGCGCGTCCCGCCCGGGTGGGCCCGGTCGGGACGCCGGCGCTCGCGGGCCGTCACGCCCGGCGGCGCGGCGATCGGATGCGCCGCCGCCTCGCCCTCCCACGTCGCGAGGTGGGCGCGCGCGTCGGCGGCGCTCATCGTCCCGGTGCGGACCAGGCGGTGGTCGGCGTCGGGCGCCGGGCCGGCGTCGCGCCCCGTGACGCCGCCGGGGGCGGCCACGCCGCGGATCGCGCCGAGCTCGCGGCGCCGGCCCGGCTCCTC